>Ga0302139_10000075_pt1 | contig 38014 bp, 25 predicted proteins | sample CBN3_331_MG_FD_203104 | JGI IMG/M metagenome (GOLD analysis project Ga0302139, IMG submission 203104) | Marine microbial communities from Western Arctic Ocean, Canada - CBN3_33.1 | ecosystem: Environmental > Aquatic > Marine > Oceanic | place: Canada: Western Arctic Ocean | collected 2017-09-15 | reverse complement strand
CGGCGAAGTGGTTTGGCACCTCGATGTCGGCTCATCACATCCTGGGGGTGAAGAAGCTCCCAAGGGTTCGGCTGTTCGCCGATTAAAGTGGTACGTGAGCTGGGTTTAGACCGTCGTGAGACAGGTCGGTCCCTATCTGCTATGGGCGTACGAAACTTGAGGGGTTTTCTCTTTAGTACGAGAGGATTTGGAGGGACGGACCTCTGGTGTTCCTGTTGTCACGCTAGTGGCATGGCAGGGTAGCTAAGTCCGGCACGGATAAGCGCTGAAAGCATCTAAGCGCGAAGCCCTTCCCAAGATCAGGTTTCGCATGAGTCCCCTGGGAGACGACCAGGTTGATAGGCTGGAAGTGTAAGGCACGAAACTGCCTCAGCTGACCAGTACTAATGGACGATCGGCTTGGCCACATTGATCACTGGCTCGGATCTGCTCATAGCGAGTAGACGCCGACACGGTATCAATTGGCCCTGTGTTGCCAAAAAACACGAAAACACTCGGACCGATGGATATGTCCTGTGACATAAACGTAAAACTATCGGTTCGACTCGACACGCACGTCGAATTTTTGATAGACCACTCGAAGACTACTGATTGTCCAGAAACATGGAGGTTTCGGTTCGGAAATGCAGTTGCCCACAGCCAATTTACGTTGGCAGGGTGATCCGCGTCCGGACCGCTTTCCGGTGACTATACCCTGCAGGAAACACGCGTTCCCATTCCGAACACGACCGTTAAGCTGCCGGGGCCGATGATAGTGCCCACCAGTGCGAAAGTAGGTTATCGCCGGGATTTTTTAATTCGTCCCGAATCCCCTCGTGGGGGTTCGGGACGTTTTTCGTGCGCTGTTAGTATCCTGCTGCTCACCATCAGCACACAAATCGGCTTCGCCCAATCGACAAAAACGACTCCGACCACACCCGCCATCACAGCCCCCAGCAGTCGAACACTCGATTCACTGCCCAATAACCGAACCCACCGTATACTGCTCGCAAAAGCTCGTATCCAACTCGACAGACGCGAACCCACCGCCGCCCTCACGCTTCTGCAAGGCATTCTCGACAGCCCAGCCGATTCGTTTCTGCTCCACAACGGACAACTCAGAAGCGCACGCCGAATCTCGCTGGAACTGATTCGCTCGCACCCCGCCGCCGGTACAAGCCGCTACCAGGCTCTCTACCAACAAGCCGCCAACGCCATGCTGCGAGATGCTGTTCGACTCCAAGGCGTCCAACGCATCGTCGCACTCCGACATGTCGTCCGCCGACACCTCCTCACGTCAGCCGGCTTCCACGCTCTCAACCAACTCGGCACCACCTGGCTCGATCAAGGCCACACCGAAATGGCCTGGCGAGCCCTGAGAATGCTGGCACTCGAACCTTCCCACCGCTCGAAACTGACGCCGGCCATCCGACTCAAGATCGACGCCGCCTGCCAAATCACCGGACTTCCACAACCACCAAACAGCCGCTCAAAATCCAATCCTCGCCGCCAGGAACTCGAACAACTCAATCCCACACCACCCACCGACTGGCCCCTGCCGTTTGGCCCCCTTCGAACAGACCGCACCTCGGCTACACCGGCCGCGTCTGCCCCAGACCTCTCCGAAGCCTGGCACACCCGACTTTCGGACTCATCCACTCCATCCCCACTGATCCCCTGGGCGGCCGCCCGGTCCAACGACACCCGACTCTCTGGAGCCATCTCGCTGTTTCCGATTGTCGTCGAAGACCAGATCATCGTCCGCGACCAACAGGGAATCCGGGGCCTGTCACTCGCCTCCGGCTCCAATCTCTGGCAATACTCCACACCCTGCTCATGGCCAATGCGACATCGTGCCTTCGATCGACTCGTACCCGTGCTCCGTAGCGGCACCGATCGGTTCTCCCTCGCCGTGACCGGAAATCCTCGGTTCGGAATGATCACCAGCGACGGCCAACAGGTGTACGCCGTCCAGTTGGCAAAAACACCCGCACAACTGCCGCTCCGAAAACGCACACCTGGCATTCCCACACACCCCGAATCACCCTGGCCCTCTCAACTCGTCGCTCTCCCACTCCCAACCCACACCGCGGCTCGACAGCTCGAGCCCCTCCGTCCAGCCTGGAGATTCCCGTCTCCGTCTGCGACCACACCTCGCATCGACTCGGGACCCGTCACCGTTCTCGGCCCGGCCTCGCCTTCAGCCGGTCTGTTACTGGTTCTCATCGAGCAGCGTCGGCAGATCGATCTAGCCGCATTGTCACCGTCCAACGGACGCCTGCTGTGGACTCAACCGCTCGTTCACACCGAAACCAGCCTCACCGATGCCCGCGGCGCCCTCCGTCACGCGGCAGCCTGCCTGCCGTGCCCGGCCGCTGGTCTGGCCATCTGCCCCACCGGAACCGGTCTCACAGTCTCGGTCAACCTCGTCGACGGAACACTCGGATGGGCCCACGATGCTCGAGCCACCGACGGATCGACCGCCCCCCCCCGAAACTCTCGAACCGGACTGCTGAATCCGCCTCGAGGCGACTCGGGACTGGCCAACCTACCGCTGGTCCACAACGATCACGTCCTGCTGCTGTCGCCTCAGGCCGCAACTCTCGCCAGCCTCCACATCGAAACCGGCCGAATCAGATGGACTCGCGACCGAGACGGATTCGAATACGTCGCGGCCTGCACTCCAGAGAATCTGCTCGTCGTCGGGCCACAACGCGTCGCCGGTATCGACCCGGTCAGCGGACAGCTGCGATGGCAGCGACGCCCAGGTCTCGTCTCGGGACGAGGCGTCCGACTGGGCCAGGACCGATATCTGCTGCCGCTGAAATCCGGTCGACTCAGATGCCTGGAAATCGACACCGGCAACGAAATCGGACTCAGCCTGCCACCAAACACCGCTTCGTCAGACCCGATCGGTCAGCCCAGTCCTTCGAGCGTACCGGGCGGCAACCTGGTTGCCGCCGGCGACTGGATTCTCTCGCTGACGGCCGACCGCATCACCGCCTATCCTCAAGCTATCCGGCAACTGAACCGAATCCAGGCCGAATTGGCAGCCGATCCGAAGAACGACCAACTGCAACTCAGCGCAGCCGAAGCGACTCTTGCACTCGGAAAACACGACCGATCACGTCGACTGCTCAATTCGATCGTCGACAGCCGTGATCCGCGGATCGCCAGTCGAGCCCGGCTTGTGCTGCGTGAATTGCTGTTCCTGCAATTGGCTTCAACCGATTCGAACTTCGACAGCCCGGCCGCCGGGTTGCTGCAGCGGCTCGGTCAATTGGCCGAAACGCCCTTGGACACAGCACGGGTCCTGATCCACGAGGCTCGCTGGCACCTCGATCAGGACGATCCACTCCTCGCGTTCGCATCGGCATCACGACTGGCCTCGCTCGACACGTTCGGATCGGGAACACCCGACACCCAAGGCATGGAAATCACTACCGATCGCGACGGAGTCCACACCCTGAGCCGCCGCAACTGGATCACAGCCCTCTCGCGGCAGTCGCTCCGCATGGCTCGGACCCGCGACGCGGTTCCCGATCGGTCACTGCTGCTGCGGCTGAATCGGGATGCGGCTGCAGTGTCGCGTTCGAAGTCTATCGACGAACAGCTCGCTTTCGTACGTCGCCACGCCGGCAACCCGGTCGCCGACGCAGTCCGCCTGCAGGTCGCCGACCGCCTGGTCAACCTCGGTCACTTCCAGCAGGCCGAACTGTTGCTGTTGGCGATCCGCGACCGAGGTCTCGCTGGACGGCGATTAGCGGCCACGATCGCGTTGGTCAACTTGTGGAGTCGACTCGGGTTGCACGAAGAGTGCACTCCGCTGTTCGACGAATTGACCACCGGCCGACTGGCTGATGTCGCCGGCGTCGACGGCATTAGCGGAGCGGTCTGGGTCGCCGATCGGCCGGCCGACGACCTGGCCGTCTCGGCCTGGCGACGCCACCGCCATCCCACTCCGGCGGCCACCCGAGTCGCGATCACTCGAGACGCAACGATCTCGTCCCATTCCGAATTGTCACGGACCTACCAGCAGTTCCGCCGCCGTTTCAACACATCGGAACGTTCGACATTCGACCTGCTGGAGACCTACACCGATTCCACCCGCCGAGTGGTCCTGGTCGACCGCCAGGTCGGCATCCAGGCCGGCTACATCGATCTGCCGCCCCAGTTCAGTCTCCCCATCTGGTGGCACCAGTCGCAAAGCGGCCACCTGCTGCCGCTGGGGTCGCATTCGTCGATACTCGGCCTGTCACTGCTCCATCGAAGCCAAGCTCGCCCGCTGTGGACCCGCACGTTTGCTCCGCTGGCATCTCGCCCCGAAATGCTCCGCGTCGGCCCCTCGGGACTGCTGGCCGTCACCTTCCAATCCCGACAACACCTACTGGCCGTCAGCCCTGTCGACGGCGAGCTGCTTTGGCGACGCAGCGACCTGGAATCCGGCAGTGGTAGCTTTGCCGATGCCGCTTCAGGGTTCTTCGGCGATGACCACGTGCTGGTCGTCAGCCGAGCCGATCGGATCGGCCACGACGTCTACGACACACTTACCGGACAAACGCAACGCCACTCCCGGTTGCCAATCAACTCACGGACCAGGCGACGAGCCTTCGGACGCCACCTGATGTACGTCACGGTCGAGACCAATGGTACTCAGAGAATTCGTGTCTGGGACCCTCGAGACGACAGCACGGTGATCGACGAACCGCTCAAGGATCGCATCTTTCCGGTCGCCACTCCCGACCATCATCTCGCATGGATCGACGCCAGCGGACGACTCAAGGTGCACGATCTCCACAAGAACTCCCGCCTGCTCGACCTCAATGTCCTCGCCAAAACAGCACCTCGAATCAGCTCGATCAAGGTCTTCCGCGACCGTGATTGCTACTACCTGGCGATGCTGCCAACTCAGGGAGTCGCAGCCCCCAGGCCGAGCAACACTCCGGTCTATTTCGTCGGCGACACACTGCTGCCGGTGACTCACGTCCACGGACAGTTGCTGGCCATCGACATCGATCGGAAAGCAATTCGTTGGAGCCGCACGGTGGCGTTGCGGAGCGTGATTCGGTTCCGGCACGATCACCTGCCGGCTCTGGTCTTGCTCGGACGGACCCGAGACCGGGGCAGTGGAGGCATCCAGCGGATGCTGATCGAGTTGATCGGCACCAGCAACGGACGCACTCTGCTGCTGGACGACAGCCTGCCGACAGATCGGATGGTGTTGGCCTGGTACGACCCGACCATCCCGCAACTCGAGATGCAGGGGCTGAAGAGCCGAATCACGATCGGGTTCCAGGCCGACTGATAGGGATCTCAGAGACCGGCCTGTCAGCGGAGGGCGGTTTGCACCAACTTGCCACGACGTGTATTCTCTCGCTAACCGCACTCCATTGCGGCCATGCGGGTGTAGCTCAGTGGTAGAGCGCGACCTTCCCAAGGTCGATGTCGAGGGTTCGATCCCCTTCACCCGCTCTTGCCTGCACAGCCAGACGATCTCGCCACCTGCAGGACCCGCCGCCGCTGCCGCCGCTGATCCTCGGGATTGACCGGCATTTGGACAGGGCATAAACTGACCGCCTATGGGGCCAATCCGCAGCAGCCCGCTTCGGTCCGTTCTGCCTCAGGCTCCGCCGGCTGCCTTCGATGCCGGCTTCGGAAGGTGTCATGGAATTCCTCGAAACCCTCGGCGACTTCTTCGGCAGTGTCGTCGCGTGGTTCGAACGGATCCTGCGACGGTTGTTTGGTTCGGCCAACGACCGCCGGATCCGTCGCATGGGCTTTGTTCGTCACGACGACGACGACATCGAAGTCGTCAAGGACTCGATTCTTGACCGCATCAACTCCTTCGAAGCCCAGACCCAGACCCGCTCAGACGAACAACTCAAGGAGACCGCCGCACAGATGCGGCAGCGGTACGCCGAGGGCGAATCGCTCGAGGATCTGATGCCCGAAGTGTTTGCGGCGGTCCGCGAAGTGGGCATCCGACACCTCGAAATGCGGCACTACGACGTGCAAATGATCGGCGGACAGATCCTCCACGAAGGGATGATTGCCGAGATGGTCACGGGCGAAGGCAAAACGCTCGTTGCCACACTCCCGGCCGCTCTCAATGCCATCTCCGGCAAGGTCCACGTCATCACCGTCAACGACTACCTCGCTCGTCGCGACATGGAATGGATGGCTCCGATCTACATGGGCCTCGGATTCACCGTCGGTGCCATCCAGTCCACGATGGCACCCTCGGAACGACAACCCGCCTACGCCTGCGACATCACCTACGGCACCAACAACGAGTTCGGTTTCGACTACCTGCGCGACAACATGAAGCCGACCCGCGACCTGCAGGTCCAGGGACCGCTGGAATTCGCCATCGTCGACGAAATCGACAACATCCTGATCGACGAGGCACGCACCCCGCTGATCATCTCCGGACCGGCTCAGGATGATGTGACCAAGTACGCCCGAGTCGACCGGATCGCTCGACAACTGACCCGCGACGAACACTTCGAGATCAAGGAAAAAGAACACAGCTGCCACATGACCGAAGACGGGATCCAGGCTGCCGAGAAACTCGTCGGAGTCGAGAGCTTCTACACTACCGGCAACACCGAGTGGCCTCACCTTCTCGACAACTCGCTGAAAGCTCACCACCTCTACAAACGCAACGTCAACTACGTGATCGAAGGCGGCGATATCGTGATCGTCGACGAGTTCACCGGCCGCAAGATGCCCGGACGCCAATGGAGCGACGGACTGCACCAGGCGGTCGAGGCGAAAGAAGGCGTGACGATCAAGGAAGAGAGCCAGACTCTGGCAACCATCACACTGCAGAACTACTTCAAGCTCTACAGAAAACTCGCCGGCATGACCGGAACGGCCATGACCGAGGCCGGCGAATTTCTCAAGATCTACCAACTCGACGTGCTCGCTGTCCCCACCAACCGGACACTGAACCGGATCAATCACCCCGATGTAATTTACCGCTCGGAACCCGAGAAATGGGACGCCGTGGTTGAGGAAGTCCGCCGGGTGCAGTCGGAGTCCAGGCAGCCGCTGCTGATCGGCACGGCTTCGATCGAGAAGTCCGAAGTGATCAGCAAGAAGCTCGAACGGTACGGCATCGACCACAATGTGCTCAATGCCAAGAACCACGAGCGTGAAGCCGAAATCGTGGCACAGGCTGGCCGCAAGGGCGCAGTCACCATCTCGACCAACATGGCCGGACGCGGAACCGATATCATTCTCGGCGGCAACCCCGAACACCAGGCCTGGCAGGAACTCTCAAAGACCTACGACACGCGACTCGATGTGCCCAAGTCCGAATGGGACGAGATGACTCGTCAGATCTCCGAACAGGGAGGCATGGCCACCGAAGGCCGTGAAATCGCCAAAGAGGGTGGACTGTACGTCATCGGCACCGAACGGCACGACTCGCGACGCATCGACCTGCAACTCAGAGGACGGGCCGGACGACAGGGAGACCCCGGCTCGAGCCGCTTCTTCCTCTCGATGCAAGACGACCTGATGCGGCTGTTCATTCCTGAACTGGCCATGAGAATGATCGATCGCACCATGCAGGATGGCGAAGCGATCGAGAGCCGGATGGTGACCAAGCGGATCGAAGGCGCCCAGAAAAAAGTCGAAGAACGACACTTCGAAAGTCGCAAACACCTGCTCGACTATGACGAAGTCATGGACGAGCAGCGGAAACGAGTCTACTCGTACAGGCAACAAATCCTCGATGGAGCCAACTGCCGCGGCTTGATCATGGACATGATCGCCGATCAAGCCAGTCGATACGTCGTCGAATTCCTCGACAGCGACTACCGCTGGGAGATGATCTCGCAATGGGCTGGAGCCGAATTCGGGATCCGAGTCGATGTCTCGGAACTCCGCAGCTCCACGATCGAAGAAGTGTCGTTTGTGCTGGCAGAACGAGCCCTCCAACAGGCTCGCGAAGATGTCAACGACCAGATCGAAGAATGCCTGTTGCAGGATGTCGACGAGAGTGAATGGAACTGGCAAGCGTTGGCCGACTGGGCCAACACCCGCTTCAACGTCGGACTCAACGACAAACACCTCAGAACCGAACCACGCGAAAATGTCGCCGACGTGCTCGTCGATCGGATCAACCCGGTTATCAATCACTACGACTTCACCCCGGCCGAGTTCTTTCTCGAAGATCTCTTCCCCTTGCGATCAATGTGTGCCTGGCTCAAGCAGCAGTTCACACTCGATGCCACACCCGAACAGTTCGCCGACAGGTCCGAAGACGAGGTGATCGAAACCACTCGCGAATTGCTCGACCAACTCTACCGACACAAGGAAATCGAGTTCCCTGTTACGGTCGGCATCAACAACTTCCTGGTCGCTCGGCAAGCTGAAGGCGAACGGTCTGATCGCGAAGGCCTGGCCCTTTGGGCCAGCGATCGCTTCGACCAACCGATTACACTCAGTGATATCGCCAACCGACAACGGGATGGGATCCGCGAGGCACTTCTGCGCTTCAGCGAACAAGCCTTCGAGACCGGTGAAACACTCAGAGCGGAAATCGACGAACTCTGTGGCAACGGACAGGCCGACTCCAACGGCAGCTCAAACCAAGCCACCGCGGCCGACGACCTGGCCAAGATCAAGGACTGGGCCAAGTCGTCATTCGGTATCTCCGTCGATACCGAAGTCTGGGACGAACTCGGTGTCGACGACGCCAGACGAAGACTGCTGTCGCTCTACGACTTGCGGTACCGACCTGAACTCGGACAGGCCGAACGCTCGCTGATCCTCGAGTTGCTCGACACGGCCTGGAAAGACCACCTCTATCATATGGACCACCTCAGATCGGGGATCGGGTTGGTCGGATACGCTCAGAAGGACCCCAAGACCGAATACAAAAAGGAAGGCATGCGGGCCTTCGACCAGATGTGGGAACGCATCGGCGAACAGGTTACCGCATCGATCTTCCGCATCGAGGTGCAAAGCCCCGAGTTCGTCGGTTCGCTCTGGGATGTCTCGGCCACGTCGCACGCCGATGCAGGATCGGTTTACGATGATGTCGAATCCGAACGAACCGAAAGCGGTGGACCTCAGCCGGGAGCCGACGTCGAGGTCATCCAACCGATTCGCAACACCGCTCCGCGAATCGGCCGAAACGCCCCCTGTCCCTGTGGCAGCGGCAAGAAATACAAGAAGTGCTGCGGATCTCCAACCTGATCCGCACACGTCGGAATCCCAATCGCGGTCTCCAACGGCCGCGGACACTTTGAGGACGAGAAGAGGGGGGGGGAAGGATGCCCTGGCTGCTCAATCTCATTTACCTGCTCATCCTGCCGGCCATCACGCCCGTGCTGCTTTGGCAACGGATCGTGAACGGGAAACGGCGTGAGGGGATCTGGTGCAAGCTCACCGGGCGACTCGTGCGACGAACCGGCGACAGCCGACTGATCTGGTTTCATGCCGTCAGCGTCGGCGAAGTGCTGCAGCTGGAACCGATGATCGCCGAGTGCCAAAGTCGTTGGCCGTCGCTGGAGATCCTGGTAACGACGACGACCGCCACCGGATATCGGCTCGCACAACAACGGTTTCCCAACCACCAGGTCGATTGGTTTCCACTCGACTTCAGCTGGGCAGTCCATGAAGCTCTCACACGAATCCGCCCCGATCTCGTCGTGCTGGTGGAATTGGAACTCTGGCCAAACTTCATCCTGGCTGCTCACCGAGCTGGCATCCCGCTGGCACTGGTCAACGGGCGAATCAGCGATTCGAGCTTCGGCGGCTACAGGAAACTGAAATGGCTGTTTGGCGGATTGCTGAAACGTCTGGACCGCCTGCTCGCCCAGAACGAAACCTACGCCGCAAGACTCGAAACGCTCGGAGCACTACCCGACAGGATCCGTGTTTCCGGATCGATCAAGTACGACCGGATCGAGACGCGACGCGACAATACGGCGACTCGAGACCTGGGCCGGGAACTGGGAATCCAGCACGGCGACCCCGTTTTTGTCGCCGGTAGCACACAGGAACCCGAAGAACGGTTGGCGGTCGAGGCATACGTTGCGGCTCGTGAGACGCACCCGAACCTCAGACTTGTGCTGGTTCCCAGGCATCCGGAACGGTTCGACCGAGTGGCCGAGATGGTCGAGTCGATGGGGCAGACAGTGCTACGCCGCACTCGGCTCGATGCACAACCACCACTCCCCAACCAACGCCCCGTACTGCTACTGGACACGATCGGCGAATTGGCAGCCTGCTGGGGCCTGGCCGACGTGGCGTTTGTCGGAGGCAGCCTGGGGAACCGGGGTGGACAGAACATGATCGAACCGGCCGCCTATGGCGCCGCCGTGCTGTTCGGACCGAATACTCGGAATTTCCAAGACGACGTCGATGCATTGCTCGAACGAGGCGGAGCGCGAGTGGTCGCCAACGGATCGGACCTGGCCCAAAGGCTCATCGAACTGCTCGACGACCCCACCACCGCTCACTCGCTCGGTGACGCCGCCCGCGGATTGGTGCTCGCCCGCCAGGGCGCCACTCGCTTCACTGTCAATATTCTCCAGGAACTGCTGCCGATCGAGTTGCTCGAAAGAACGGACGACGACACCCAGACAGGGGCTGCCGATGCGGCGTGAAGGCTGAGTTGTGAGGACCCGAGACGGGCGCTACAATTCACCCTTCTGTATCTCGATTCAGCCCCACGACCTCGATCATCACATCGGAGCCTGCTGTCATGTCCGAATTCCTGTTCACCAGCGAATCGGTCAGCATGGGACACCCCGATAAGGTCTCGGACCAGATCTCCGACGGCATTCTCGATGCCCTGATCGCCGTCGACCCCACGTCGCGCGTCGCCTGCGAAACACTCTGTACCACCGACTACGTACAACTCTCCGGAGAAATCACCTCAGCCGGAGCCTGCGACGACGATGGGTACCGTGACATTGTCCGCAAAGTGCTACGCGAAATCGGTTACACGATCCCGGGCATCGGTTTCCACGCCGATACCTGCGAAATCGATATCAAGCTGCACAGCCAGAGTGCTGACATCGCGATGGGTGTCGACACCGGTGGCGCCGGGGATCAGGGGTTGATGTTTGGCTACGCCTCGGACCAGACCGAAGAACTGATGCCGATGCCGATCGCATTGGCGCACCGAATCATCAACCGGCTGACCGACGTCCGGCAACAGGGGGTCGTCGACTGGCTGCGTCCTGACAGCAAGAGTCAGGTCACTGTCGAATACTCCGACGGAGCACCCCGCCGCGTCACCACGGTCGTCGTGTCAACACAACACTCGGAAGACGTTACGCAGTCCGAGATTTCCGAGTTCATCCGCCGCGAGGTGGTGGCACCGGTCGTCCCCGATCAGTTTCTCGACAACGAAACCGTCTACCATGTCAATCCGACCGGAAACTTCCTCGTCGGTGGACCTCACGGTGACACCGGGCTGACAGGGCGGAAGATCATCGTCGACACCTACGGAGGCTGGGGGCGGCATGGAGGAGGAGCCTTCAGTGGCAAAGATCCCACCAAGGTAGACCGGTCGGCCGCCTACATGGCCCGCTATATCGCCAAAAACGTCGTCGCCGCCGGACTCGCCGGGGAATGTGAAATTCAACTGGCCTACGCAATCGGAATCGCCGAACCAGTCAGCGTCGCGGTCAATTGTCACGACTCAGAGACTGTTCCAGTAGCCGAAATCGAGGCTCGGATTCGCGCAACATTTCCCGCCCACCAGCTGACTCCGGCCGGAATCATCGCAACCCTCGACCTCAAACGGCCGATCTATAGAAAGACCGCTGCCGGAGGACACTTCGGCCGCAACGACCCCGACTTCACTTGGGAACGGACCGATCGCGTCGAAGCTCTTGGCCTGACGACCAGCGGCTGATCGAACGAGACGACCCAACCAGCCCGAAGATCCGGGGGACTCAAAGGACTGAGTCCAATGCCTAGCACACCCTCGACCAACGACGGACTCGGATTGTCGCAACTGGCGGTGACGATCTGGATCGGCCTGTTGGCAGGCACGTGGTTGATCGCCACTCGCTCGGTGACAGGTTATTTCTCGAGGCCCCTTGAACCGGGTATTGCCTGGGCCGCAATCGGTTCGATCGCAGCACTCGGACTCCTCGCAGCCCTCCTATTCCAATCCCGCCACCCACATTCCGGCCGTACCACCACGCCACTCGTCGCAACGCTCACCCTGGCACCCACGCTCGTCAGTGGCTTCGCGCTGCTGGATCTCTCGAACATCACAACCTGGATCGGACTGACCACGCTCGCAATAGCCAATCTGCTCGGTACCTTCGCCGCACTCGGTCACCGCCCTGACCGCCCTGACCGCCAGCAACATCAGCACCATCCTCCTGCAACCCAGCCGCCAGAATCGACCGCAGTTGTGGTCTCAGACTCGGCAACGCTTCCACCAGCACGACACGCTCACATCCTGTCTCAGAATCTCCGACGGCATCGCGACTGCGACACCGACAAACTCGAAGGCGACCTCACCGTTCACTGGGAAATCGGGCAAAAGCAGCAACCGGTTCACGTTCCGTTCGTGCCCGCCTTCTTGGACACACCCGAGGTGATCTGTCAGTGTGAGGACGACGTGTCGTTGGAAACTGTCCGGGTCCGAATCGCCGAGGTGCGGCGATTCGGAACACGGATCGAACTGAAACGCAGCCGAACGATCGATACCCAGCACGCCACTCGACTCAGATTCTCGGTCACCCTCGACATCTCGGCTCGCCGAGCCGCCTGATCACTCGACCTCGGTGACACACTCCAGCCACACCGGCCCCTTGAGTCCACCGGAGTCGACACCCGACCAATCAATGGTTAGCCAATTGTCTCGTAACAACCACTCTGTGATGTCGGCCCGCATGGCTTCGAGTGACGATTCGAGTGCGAGAGGTGACTGGTTGAGCAAGATCTGGGCCTGTCCGCTGAGTCCGGCGATCACCAACCAGACGCGTTCTCCCTCGTCCAGTCGGCCGGGCCGCCCAAATCGTCTCATCAACCGCGTTTCTTCGCCCGCCAGACAGTCGATCGGCAATCGAATCCGGTGCCCGGATCCAGATTCCTCCACCCTCTGCCACGGACCACTCAGCCGAATGGTGTGTACGTTCATGCCAATCGCTTCCTTCTGCCAGCAGCCATGCCCCGAGTTCTGCCGACGCCAGTCTAGCGATTGGGCCCGGTCCAAGTTGATCTTCGGACCGTGTCGGTGCAATCCTCGAGAAATCCGCTGGTTTCGTAACGCAGAAGCGGTTATACTCCGGCTGAAATCATTTGCATCAAAATAACAAGGGATTGTTCGTTGATGCAGCGCAACAGCCCCCACTTTCCTGTCGAGTCCATCAATTCCCAGGGACGTTCGTCTCCGGACTCGGAACAGGTTCAGGTGGTCACAAAGACCTCCATCGAAACTTCTCCCACCGACCGGAAGAGCGCACGCAAGGTGTTTAGCCAGCGTACCAACTCTCTGCTTGGCATCCAGATCCTCGCCAGTGGGTCCTACGTTCCAGACCAGGTGGTCACGAACGAAGACCTGCAGGCCGAGCACGGGTTCGATCCGGACTGGATCCAGCAGCGAACCGGAATTCTCGAACGACGGCACGCTCCGCCCGAACAAGCCACCAGCGACCTCTGTGTCGAAGCGGCTCGGCGTGCGATTCGTGCCGCACGAGTCGACCCGTCCGAAATCGACCTCGTGCTGGTCGGCACGTTCACTCCCGACTTCAACTGCCCCTCGACCGCCTGTCTGGTGCAGGACAAACTCGGTCTTGATGCACCCGCCGTCGACCTCCAGGCAGCCTGCTCGGGGTTCATCTACGCCATGGTCACCGGCGCCCAGTATGTCGCCACCGGCAACAGCAAACTGGCGCTGGTCATCGGTGGCGACTGCAATTCAAGAATCGTCGATCCGCAGGATCGACGTATCGCACCGCTGTTCGGTGACGGGGCAGGGGCAGTACTGATGGCTCAGGGTGAACCGCACCAGGGACTGATCTGCTACCAGATGGGAGCCGATGGCAGCGGAGGAGCACTGCTACAGTGTGCCGCCGGAGGCACCCGCAACCCGATAACCAGCGACGACATCGAGGCCGGACGACACTATCTCAACATGGACGGCCGAACTGTCTTCAAGTGGGCTGTCCGCGTCCTGACCGATACGATCGAACTGGTGCTCTCAAAATCAGGTATGAGTATCCACGATGTGTCGCTGTTCCTGGTGCACCAGGCCAACCAGCGAATTATCGACGCCGCCGTCTCGCAATTGGGGATTGACCCCGACCGAGTCTTCAACAACCTCGAAAAGTACGGCAACACCTCGGGTGGCTCGATCCCGCTGGCTCTCGATGAAGCCTTCGCCGCCGGTCACATTAATCGAGGCGACACCATCCTGATGTGCGGCTTCGGTGCCGGACTGACTTGGGGCACCACCCTGTTTCGCTGGTGAAAGTTTCGCTGGTGAAACACACCGCGGACATCGCCTCGGTCCCGTCTCAGGTCGACGCACCCGACTCGGACTCGACGTCAGCATCGGCCGCTTCCTGCTGATCGTTGGGCTGATCGTTGGGCTGATCACTCGTCTGCTCGTCATCGGATCTGAGCCACATTTGCGTCATCGGGATCCCGTCGGCACTGTCGCGGACGATCAGGTACAAACCGGTCACGATGCCCCAGAAGACGCTGGCCGCGTAGCCGACAAACAGCGTCTTGGCCACGCAGACCCAGAAAACGAGAAACGTCGAAGAAAACGGAATATCGTTGTCGTCAGCCGTGTCGGAGACCATCAAGGCAACAGGCACCTCGACAGCGCCCACTCCACTCGTCGAATCAGCAACCAAGACGGCTGCCTGCACGTCTCCACCTCGATCGGTCAGCGAGTCGAGCCCGACCGCGACGGACGAACCGGCAAGCCACAAGGTCATGGCCAGTACAATCCACGCCAGACAGGTGGCCAGTGATCCGACAACCGTACCGACCACGGCCTGCCCGGCCAGCAATGCGGGTCGATCGGTCAATAAACCGTGAGCATGACTGAAGCCATCGAACCCGTCGCTGTCTTCGACTCCGATCGTGGCCACCATCAATGGCCAGCCGGCGACAAACCCAACCGACACAAACGCCATCAACAACCCCAGCACAAGCGGAATGAACCACAGCAACGACACGACCAAGGGGCCCACAGTTGGAATCTTGGCGAACAACCCGCCCAGGATGCACAAGCACCACAGTACGCCAAACCACAACAGGCTGATCAAGACTGCCGACAACAACGATGCAATGTGTCTCAGCCCAAACCCACTCACCTCCGCCAACGTCAATGACTCGCCACGAACCACGTCGGCCGCTGTCATCCGAACCAGCATCACCCCTCCCAGCGACCAAACCACCACGGCCACCAGGAACCGAGACCAGGCAATCGCCGTCTCCGACCACGACTCACGCTGCGAAACAATCTGCACGACCGGCGTCACGACGTCTCGCAGCGGACGTCCCAACAACTCCGGATTCCAGACCATGTCGACCGCCAACTCAATCGGCTTGTCGCCAGCAGTCTCCAACAGACCCGTGGCCCGCGGCCCCGACTCCAGCCCACTCGTGTGGACCTGCCACGGCCACTGAGTGGCCGGCTCGGAACCAGACCACGCATCCAGCACTGATCCGCCTGCAGCCACCAGCAATGCGGCCAAACCACCAATCATCCAGCGACGCGGGTCCAGTGAACCCCGTACCACGTTCAACATTAACGCCAGACGCTCACACATCGACGCCGTTGCGTCTTGAGATTGATCCGATTCACCGCCTGCCATGAACTCGCCCTTCCAGACAACCCTCGCCACTCTGAATCCTGTCAGAGAAACCCGTGAGGATTATAGCGACTCGGACGCATCGCCGATGGTGACATCCGCCTTCATTCGGCCGGTCCCGACCATATGACAGACGACCGGAATGGCCAGCAATGTGGTCAACGACCCCGAGAACAATCCTCCGACAACAACGCGTGCCATCGGAGCCTGCAATTCGCCTCCTTCGCCCCAGCCCATCGCTATCGGCAGCATTGCCAGCACGGTCGTCAAGGTGGTCATCAGGATCGGCCGAAACCGCCGCACACTCGCCCCAACAATCACCTCGATCCGATCGCCACAACCGACCGGCGCTCTGTCTGCCAAACGCGACTTGATGCAATCCAGAAGCACGATCGCGTTGTTGACGACGATCCCGGACAGCATCACCGTGCCGATGAATGACTGAGCGTTGAGCGTGGTGCCGGTCAGGACCAGCGACAGGATGACTCCGATCGCGCCCAGGGGAATCGTCACCAGGATCACCAGCGGATCGCGGAACGATTCGAACTGCGACGCCATCACCATGTACATCAGCACGACCGCCAACACCAGCCCTTTGGTCAGTTCCCCGAAACTCCGCTGTTGCTCCTCCCAGGAACCCATTACGCGGTAGGTGAACGCCCGGGGCCAGTTGTCCTGGTCAAGACGCGAGGTAAGGTCGGCGACGATGCTCCCGAGGTCGCGACCGGCCACGTCGGCAGACACACGCACCACTCGCTGTCGAGCACTGCGAGTGATCCGCAACGGAGCACTACCCGAATCGAAACGAACCAAGTCCCGCAATGCCACCACCCGGCCCACGTCGGTCGCCACTCCCAATCGCTCGATGTCCGGCAGGCGATCTCGGTCCGAATCCTGCAACCGGACAAGCACGTTGAACTCGTCGCCCGACTCACGGAACATCGTTGCTTCGGTGCCACGGATTGTCGTGTCGAGCGTTTCGGCAATGTCACGGACACTGATCCCCAACAGGCTGGCCTTGGACCGATCGACATGGACAGCCAGTTCCGGCCGACGGTCAGGCCGATCGACATTGATGTTGATCAGACCCGGCACCTGCTTCATCACCTCCGCCACCCGTTCGGCCAGCTTGTCAGCCTGATCCAGATCATGCCCTCGCACCTCGACCTCAATGTCCCCACCGCCAAACTGCAGCATCCTCGCCAACATTCTTTCCTGCTGAGCCTCCACGCGGACCTGCATCCCCGGCACCGCACCGATGGCCTTGGCCACCACGTCCCGCACCTCTTCGACCGATTCGGACCGTTCGCTCTTGGCTACCAGCTTGATTCTTATCCAACACTCATTCCAATCGTCGGAATCGTCGCGGTCGCCACCGATAAAAGCCGCGACGGTCTGCCGCTTCTCCGGCGGGATCGCATCCAGAATCGCTCGCTCGATACGCCGAGCCTGTCGGTGCAGGTGCTGGAACTGGATGCCCGGAGCCATCTGGGCCCGCACCCGCAGGTCGCCCTCGTCGGCCTTCGGCATGAACTCGGTTCCAATCCGAGGCACCAGTCCGACCACGATCGAAAAGACGAGCAGAAGAAGCGAGAGCACCGTGGCCGGCCGGCCCAAAGACAGCCGGAGAACCGCAGCATAGGCTGACTCGAATCGAGCCAACAGGCCGCGAGACGCCCCGCTGAGCAAGCCCCTCGACACACCGCCCTGGGACGAGTCTCCCACAGTCGTCGCTTTGCCACCCCAGTAGGCTGCCAGCATCGGTGTCAATGTCAGGCTCGCCAGCAACGAACAACTCAACGCAAAACAGACCACCCAGGCCAACTGGTGCAGCAGCACACCGGTCATCCCGTCAACAAACACCAGTGGCAGAAACACGATCAACGTGGTCAGCGTGCTGGCCACGATCGCCGAAGCCACCTCGGCCGTCCCGTCAACGGCAGCCTCCTTGATCGGCTGCCCGTCGTCGCGACGACGGTAGATCGATTCCAGTACGACGATCGAATTGTCGACCAGTAAACCCAGTCCCAAGGCCAGCCCACCGAAGGAGACCACGTTCAGTGAAAAGTCGCGAGCGTAGATCAACACGAAGGTGGCCATCACCGAAAACGGCATCGAAATGCCAATCACGATCGTGCTGCGGAAACTGCGAAGGAAAATCACCAACACCACCGCCGCCAGACCCATCCCGTAGACCGCCGTCCTGCGAATGTTCTCGATCGACTGCACCACGAACTGAGACTTGTCGATCCGGATCGACAGCACCATGTCGCTCTGCCGGGAATTCAGACGGGCAACCGCCTCGCGAACCCGACGACTGACGGCCACCGTGTTGGCGTCGGACTGCTTGTGGACGTAAATCAACAGCCCTTCCGTCCCGTTGACCCGGCTGGCGTCAGTGCGTTCCTCGATCCCGTCCTTCACCCGTCCAATGTCAACAACCCGCACGATGGCCCCGTCACGCTCGCGGACAATCGTCTGGCGAATCTCGTCCAGGTTGCGAAACTGGCCGTGGCTGCGAACCAGACGCTGCACGTTCCCCTCGTCAAAGTCACCGGCCGGCTGAGTGACATTCTGCCGCCGAAGCGATGCCACCACCTCGTTGACTCCCAGGTCCAGCGACTCGAGTTTCTGACGATCCAGATCGACCTGGATCTCGCGTCGCACCGCACCACGCAGCCGTACCTGGCCCACACCCTCCAACTTCTCCAACGCCGGTATGATTTCGATCTCGGCCCGACGAGTCGTCTTGACCGCCAGTCGCTCGTCCTCCAAGCCGCCCCCAACCCGCTCCAACGCCAGATAGATGATCGGCGAATCACTCTCGTCATATCGCCGAAAATACGGACCCTCGACCCCTTCGGGCAGTTGCCGACGCACCTTCTGGACAGCCTGACGCATGTCGTTGAGAGCGACGTCGAGATCGACACCAAAGGTCATGCGGACCCGGATCGTACTGGCCCCCTCGGCACTGACACTCGAAATCTCCTCCGATCCCCGCACCGAACTCAACGCCTGCTCCAGCGGCCGAGTCAGCAATGTCTCGATCTCATCCGGCGCTGCACCCCGGTACAGCGTCTCGACACTCACCACCGGGTAATCGATCCGAGGCAACAGGTCGACGGCCAGCCGCTCGACGGCCACATACCCCAGCAACGTGACCACCAACGCGGTCATCATCGTGGTCACCGGCCGATGGACTGCCAGGCGGGTCAGGGTCATGGCGACTCAGTCCGACGTCCGCACAGGTGCGTCCACAACCTCCACCTGCTGCCCGTCCCGGACTAGATGGCTTCCCAATGTCACGACCCGATCGTCGGGCGACAGACCGCCCAGGACCTCAACCATCGTACCCGAGTCGGTCCAACCCAGCTGCACATCGACCTGCCGAACACTCTTGCCGTCACGCGACACGACAAACATCGTCTTTGAATCACCGTTGTCGACCACCGCCGACAGCGGCACAACACTCGCCCCTGCATGACGTTCCAGCACCACTCGGACTCGAGCGTACATGCCCGGCTTGAGCAGCTCCCTGGAATTGTCGACGGCGACGTAGACGACGGCCGTCCGAGTCTGAGGGTCGAGCACCGGAGCCATTCGCTCGACATGGCCGACAAAGACCTCCTCGGGAAATCCGTCCACCCGAACCTCGGCAACCTGACCCGTCCGCAAGGACCGGTAATCTCGCTCGCCAACATGCAACGTCGTGCGGACTGTCGAAAGATCGACGATCCGCAACAGGCCCAGATCACTCTTGGCCATATCGCCGACCTGCACCATGCGGGCCGCGACCCGGCCCGACAACGGTGACTCGATCCGCCGCTCGGCAACCGCCAGACGACTCCCCTCCAAGGCACTCTCCGCCTGATCAACCTTCGACATCGACAATCGCAACTCCGCTTTCGCAATCTCCAGTTTCGATCGAGAGGCTTCCAGCTGTTGAGCCGTGCCGACTCCCTGGCGGCGCAAATCCTCCTGACGTTTGTGCTCCAATTTCGCCGCGGAGACTCGCAATTCCTGAGCCCTCTGCTCGGCAATCGACACCTTCTTCGCCGCTTCGGATTGCCGAACCAACTCCCGCTGCTCCGACGCATCGATCCGCAACAACTCCTGACCTATCACGATCGTGTCGCCCACGTCGACGACCAATGACCGGATCTGACCACTGACCCGCGACTGGATCTCCACGTCGCGATCCGCGTCAAGACTCCCCACCAACTCCAATGACTCTTCGATGTCTCGTATCGTCAACCCCACCACCTCGACCGCCACCGCCTGGCTCGAGGGGGATGGCAAATCGACGTCGGCGTGCTGATGCGAATCTACGAAAACCGCCCAGCCAATGCCGAAGCACGAAGCCAGTACGAAAGGCAGAACCAGGATCTTCATCCGTATCTCGCAGGCGACAGGACATCACAGGGGAGGGGAGGCAAGGGGGGGAGCGCAGCGGTGGGCAGGGGTGGGCAGGGGTGGGCAGGGGTGGGCAGGGGTGGGCAGGGGAGGGCAGGGGAGGCGAGACAGTGGTGCGGGGCGGGGGCGGGACAGTTGCACCACTTTAGCCGCATCTCGACCCATAAGGCAATGCCCTGGTGTGCCGCTCGAATCGCCGACCGCTGATCGCTACATTCGTACGTGTGAGATTGCTGGAGACTGGACATTTCGTCGCGGTCCAATGATGGCCGCTGTGGGTTTTGGAGAAGAGAATCATGGACCTGATGAGCACATTGAGCGGTTCATTGATGGAGTCGTTTTTTCCGGCGGGATGGGACTTGGCAAAGCTCGACGCCTGTGTCGCAGACGATCCAACGACGATCACCGAGCGGCAGGACTGGTGGCACGACGACTTCGAGTTGCTGCCTTGCCAGACCCTGCCCGACTTCGACACGATGCTCGGACACGAAATCGCCGTGACGATCGCCGAAGCCCGCAAGCAGGGCCACCAATTGGCCATGATCCTGCCGGTCGGCCCGATGGGAATGTACCGCTGGGCCGTCTACTTTCTCAAGGAATGGGGCATCTCGTGTGACCACGTCCACGGTTTCAACATGGACGAATGGAGTGATGCCGATGGCAATACGCTTCCATCGGGTCACCCCGGAGCGTTCGAAACCGCGATGGCCAGTGCCTTCTACGGACCACTGGGCGACTTGACCGTCCCGGTCGATCAGCGACACTTCGCCTCCAAGGAGGCACTCCCCCACTTCGCTAACCAGATTGGTGAGATCCGGGCCGCTGGCGGCAAGTTGGCCGTTCTGTTTGGAATTGGTCGAGTCTGCCACATTGCATTCTGGGAACCTCAATTCGCCGGCGAGTACGACTCGACCGACGACTGGAAGGCGGCCACGCATCGGCTCGGTGCCCAATTGCATCCGTTGACGATCGAGCAGAACGCGGTGACGAGTTTCAAGAGTCGCACGACGCTGGTGCCGGCGTTCGCCAACACGATCGGCCCAGGCCTGTTCCTGGGTGCCGACAAGATCATCGGTGGCGCCGACGGGACGTTTTCTCGAGGAATGATGTGGCAGGGTCTGAGCCTGTGGATGACCCTGCGACACGACCCCACGCCCTGGATCCCCTCGACCTTCATGCCCACACAACCCGGCCGACTCTTCTTCCTCGAAGAACTCGCCGGACCGCTCGAACCCGAGTGCAATTAGTCGGGGAGGAGGGCTAGAGGACCTCGGTCAGCACGTCTTCGTGGACAAACAGTGGCAGCGGCGGGTCGTAATGGACCGATATCGCCAACGCATCGCTCGGACGACTGTCGACCTCGACCAACTCGCCGTTGATCCGGATCCTCAGCACGGCAAAATACGTGTGATTGCGCAGGTCGGTGATGACCACATCCTCGATCTCACCGCCCATCTGCTCGACCGTCGCCTTGAGCAGGTCGTGAGTCAAGGGTCGAGGCGGCGGATCTTCCGTGATCCGGCGATTGATCGCACCGGCCTCGAACAACCCGATCAGGATCGGAAACGATCGGTTCCCGTCCAACTCGCGAAGGAACACAATCTGCTGATCACCGATGTCGTTGATGACAATCCGAGCGAGTTCCATTCGGACAAGCATGTCGATGACTCCAACCTGGGACAGCGGCGCGCTGGATTATAGTACGCCACGACGTCCATTCAAGACGGCCGATGGTTCAACCGTCGCCGAGTTGACCGAGAATGCCGTTGACTCGCTCAAGCTGTTCTCTGAGTCCGGCCAACGTGCCACGCACTCCGTCAACCACTTCAGCCGGCGCCTTCGACACGAAACTCTCGTTGGACAATTTCTTTTCGTGACCGGCAATCACGCCGTTGAGCTTTTCGATTTCCTTCAGATGCTTGGCCCGCTCGGCCTCGCGGTCGACGACACCCTCGAGATCGATGTACCCGTCCGCCTCGCCCAAGGCAAAACTCGCAGCCCCCTCACTCTGGCTGACATCCGGCCCCAGGGCAATTAACTCGGAATTGGCCAGGTTCAAGAACTGCTCGGCCACCGACTCGAGATCCTCCGCCACGTCCGACCCGCATCGGACCGACAAGGACAGTCGAGTACTGCGGGGAATCGAGTAGGTCGAACGGACGTTTCGCACCGCCACGATCAACTCCTGCAATCGCTCGAATCGCCCCTCCAGTTGCTCGTCCTGCCACTGGGTCGGCAACACCACCCAATCGGCTCGCATCACGCTTTGGGCAGCCGGCTCGGGCAACGGAAGTCCGCGACACTCAGCCCACTCGGACAACCGCTCCCACAGTTCCTCGGTGATGAACGGAATGATCGGAGCCAGCAGCCTCAGCAACGCGTCGAGAACTCCCACCAGGACCCGCTGAGCCATCGCCCGAGCCTCCCCGTCGCCCGACTCGGACTGCAACCGAGACTTGACCATCTCCAGGTACCAATCGCAGAACTCGTTCCGGGTGAAGTCGCGGAGCGTCCGTGTGGCCTGATCGAACTGATAACCGTCCAGGTAGCCGGTGACCGTGGCGGCGATTCGTGAGAGTCGGCTGAGAATCCAGCGGTCCTCGATCGCCAGTTCGCTGCTCTCACCCGGACCCGGTACTGGAATCGGTCCGGGTTCGTAACCTTCGAGGTTCAGCATCGCGAAACGCGCGGCGTTCCAGAACTTGTTACAGAAGTTCCGCCCCGCCTCAAAACGCTCGGCCACCATCCTCGCCACCGACTCACCCTCGTCCGGGACGTACCACGGGCTGCTGTACTGCCAGGCCTTCCCGCAGCCACCGCATTCGACCCGAGGCTTGTCGCCACCACCGGGTGTCGCCTGCTGGTGTTGGATTTCCTGAGGTGTCACATGGCCGCATTCAGGGCATTCGTACCCCACCGGCAACCGAATGTCCTGAGTCTCGCCGGCGAAACCGGCGATCGTGAACCGCACGGCATCGGCACCGTAGCGGTCGATCAGGTCCAGCGGATCGACCCCGTTCCCCTTCGACTTCGACATCGTCTGACCAAAGCCGTCGAGAATCTTGGGGTGAACGCAGACGTGCGAAAAGGGAACCTCACCCATGTTGTACAAACCGGCCAGCACCATCCTCGCCACCCACAACGTGATGATGTCGCGGCTGGTGACCAGCACACTGCCGGGATAGAAGTAATCGAGACTCGCGGTCGAATCGGGCCAGCCCAAAGTCGAGTGTGGCCAGAGTGCCGAACTGAACCACGTGTCAAGCACGTCCTCATCCTGCACCAGTTCATGACCGCCTCCCAGCTCGTCGCCCTCGAGATCCGTCTCGGCACAGACCAGCCAACCACCGTTCTCGGCGTCCTCACGCCAGCACACGTCCACTCGATCCGCAAACGCTGCCTCCAGGTCCTCCGACTGGCAGGTTCGGCAGTACCAGATCGGAATCCGATGTCCCCACCACAGTTGGCGAGACACGCACCAGTCGCGTTTTTCTCCGAGCCAATCGAGGTAGGTCTTGGCATACCGAGACGGAAAGAATGTGACACGACCATCCTCGACGGCATCAATCGCCGATTGGGCCAGGTTGTCCATCTTCACGAACCACTGGTCCGAGAGATACGGTTCGATCGGAGTCTTCGACCGATCACTGTGAGCCAGATCGATGACGCGGTCTTCGCAGCCGTCGTAAAGCCCCAAGTCGTCCATCGCCTCGACCACACGCTTCCGAGCCTCGTAACGATCCAACCCGGAAAATTGGCCGCCGTTGCCGTTGATCGTGCCGTCCGAATCGAGAATATTGATCATCGGCAAATCGTTACGCAGGCCGCAGGCGTAATCGTTGGGGTCGTGAGCCGGTGTCACCTTGACGGCTCCGGTGCCCAGGTCCTGCTTGGCCAGCAACGCGTCGGCAATGATCGGGATCTCGCGATCGACCAGCGGGACGTGTACCGAGCGGCCGACCAGATGAGCGTACCGCTCGTCACCAGGATGCACGCAAACCGCCGTGTCACCCAGCATCGTCTCGGGCCGAGTCGTCGAGAATCCAATCGTCTCGTCGGAATCGACCACCTTGTAGCGGAAGGTCCAGAATCCGCCCTCAACCGCTTCGTAAAACACCTCGTCATTCGCGACAGCGGTCTGAAGGAACGAGTCCCAGTTGACCAGACGCTTGCCTCGATAGATCAAGTTGTCGTTGAACAGCTTGAAGAACGTCCGACGAACAGCCTTCGAGCAGACGTCGTCAAGAGTGAATCGAGTCCGCCGCCAGTCACAACTGGCGCCGATCAGCTTCAACTGCGACAGAATCTTCTGTTCGTAAGAGTCCTTCCACGCCCAGATCCTCTCGACCAACGCCTCACGACCCACATCATGACGCGTCAGCCCCTCCTCCTCCAGCATCCTGCGTTCGACAACCGCCTGAGTGGCGATCCCGGCATGGTCGGTACCGGGCATCCACAACGCCTCGAAACCCTGCATCCGTTTCCAACGAGTGATCAGGTCCTGGAGCGTCCCGTTCAACGCGTGCCCCATGTGCAGAGCACCGGTGACGTTGGGCAAGGGGATCATGATCGTGTGCTGAGACTTCTCAGAGTTCGGCTCGGCGTTGAACTCTCCCCGCTCAGACCACTCGGTATACCACCGCGATTGAGCTGCGGCCGGATCGTATTGCTTGGGAATCTCCGAAGGCATCAGTCGGCACCTCGTGTTGTGGCCCCGCCGGCATCCCCGCCGGCATCCCCGCCGGCATCCCCGCCGGCATCCCCGCCGGCATCCTTGTCGGCATCCTTGTGCAGCTTGTATTCCACGCTATCGACCAAGGCCAACCAGCTGGCCTCGATGATGTTCTCACTGACACCCACCGTGCTCCACACCTCGTCACCATCGCGACTCTCGATCACCACCCGCACACGGGCAGCAGTGCCGAGCGACGAATTGATCACTCGCACCTTGTAGTCCACCAGCTGCATCGTCTCGACACAGGGAAATTCGTCTCGAAGTGCCTTTCTCAGGGCGGTGTCCAACGCATTGACCGGTCCATCACCTTCGGCCACCTCGTGCACTTCCCGACCACCAACCATCAGCTTCACCGTCGCCTCGGTCACCGGATCCTCCACCGCATCGGTCTCAACATTCACCCGGTAATGCACTCGTTCGAAGTACGATCGGTAGGTCCCTGCCACTTTCTTGACCAACAGGTCAAACGACGCTTCAGCCGCCTCGAACTGATAGCCTTCGTTTTCCAGATTCTGGACCCGCATCAGGATCTTCGCCATCAACTCGTCGTCCTGCTGCATCTTGAGTCGAGTGGTGGCGGCGACGATGTTGGATCGTCCCGAGAGTTCACTGACCAGAACGCGGCGGACGTTGCCGACGGATTCGGGAGGCACGTGTTCGTAACTGGCAGACACCCGGTTGACGGCGTGCACATGCATGCCGCCCTTGTGAGCGAATGCACTTTGGCCGACATACGGCTGGCCGGGCCGGAAATTCATGTTCGACAATTCGTAGACGTACCGAGACAACTCGACCAAATGCTCGACACCCCTGTCGTTGAGTACCTCGTAACCGGTTTTCTTCAGAGCCAGATTGGCGATCACGCTGATCAGGTCGGCATTGCCACAGCGTTCCCCAATGCCGTTGATGGTGCCCTGCAGATGCACGACTCCCCGGTCGATTGCGGCCAGGGAATTGGCCACTCCGACATCCGAATCGTTGTGGCAGTGAATCCCCAACGGCACATCGACCGCCGCCGCCGCCGCCGCCACACCCGCCACAATCTCCTCGGGCATCCGGCCCCCATTCGTATCGCACAGCACGATCGTGCGCGCCCCCGACGCCTCGGCTGCCGTGAGAGTCTTCAAAGCGTACTCGGGGTTGGCTGACCAGCCGTCGAAGTAATGCTCGGCGTCATAAATCACCTCGCGACCCTCGGCGACCAGAAACGCAACCGAATCGGTAAGCATCGCCAGGTTTTCTGCCAACTCGACCCGCAACACTTCACTCACATGAAGGTCCCACGTCTTGCCAACCACCGTGCAGACCGGCGCCAGTGAATCTCGCAAAGCCCGCATCCCCGTGTCGTCCTCGGCCGCTATGCCACGACGCCGAGTCATCCCAAAGGCCGTCACCTGGACGTGCTCGAGATCAAGATCGCGGACCGCGCGAAAGTACGCGGCATCCTTCGGGTTCGACAACGGATAACCGCCTTCGACGTAGTCGAAGCCAAGCGAATCCAGACGCGACGTGATCTGTAACTTGTCCTGGAGCGAGAAATTGATCCCCTCGCCCTGGCTGCCGTCTCGCAACGTCGTGTCGTAGATCTCGATGCGTGGCATCAGGCCCTGACCATGCACTGTGTCTCAAACTCAAAAAAGAACGCCTCAGGCAAAACGCAAACCCGAGGCGACTGACGCGGGCGGTCCGCACACGGTCCCTGACCCAGCCCTGCATGATAGGTCGGACACCAAAGAGCGTCAAACCTCGCTCGAACCGACGCTCACAGCCGATTCTCGCACCGAACCCTCGCCACTCGTCAATGCGTCCCACTCCTCCATCGTGTACATCACCTCGCGTGCCTGAGACCCATTGTAGTCGCCCACGATCCCGTCCTCGGCCATGAAATCCACCAATCGAGCCGCTCGGCCATAACCGATCCCCAGGCACCTCTGCAACAATGACACGCTGCCACGAGCCTCGCGAATCACGACTTCGATCGCCTGCTCGTACAAGTCGTCCCGTTTCTTGAGATCCTCGAACCCCGTACCTGAACCCGAATCGGCAGAACTGATTTTCGTCAACTCGTCCGAATAACTCGGCTCGACCTCGCTGAAGAAGTCGATCACGTCGTTGACCTCCTTGTCACTGACAAACGTGCCCTGAGCCCGGACCAGGTGACTGGTGCCGGGTGTCAGGTAAAGCATGTCGCCGTTGCCCAGCAACTTGTCGGCTCCAATCTCGTCCAACACCACGCGACTGTCGGTCCGACTGGCGACCTGGAACGACACCCGCGCCGGTAAGTTCGACTTGATCAAACCGGTGATCACGTCGACTGTCGGCTTCTGAGTCGCCAGCACCAGGTGGATTCCGACCGCTCGAGACTTCTGAGCCAACCGGATGATGTGCCTCTCGACATCCTTGCCAGCCGACATCATCATGTCGGCAATCTCGTCGGCCACAATCACGATGTATGGCATCCGCTCGGGAACCTCGTCGGCCTCAAGCTCATCCTCCTCCAAACCCAACCGTTCCAGGATCGTGCTCCGATCCAGGGCGTTGTAACTGTCCAGATGCCTGACCCCGCAACGGGCCAACAGCTCGTACCGATCCTCCATCTTGTCGACCGCCCACGCCAACACCGCCTCGGCCTTCTTCATGTCTGTGATCACAGGATGCATCAGGTGAGGAATTCGACGGTAAGGACTCAACTCGACCATCTTCGGATCGATCATCAGCATCCGGACTTCGTCGGGCCGACGGGTCATCAGCAGCGATAGAATCAGCGCGTTCAGACAGACACTCTTACCCGTCCCGGTCCGGCCGGCGATCAACAGGTGAGGCATTTTCGCGAGATCGATGGTCAAGACACGACCGCTGACATCCTTGCCCAGGAACACCGGCAACCGCTTTTCAGAGACATCCTTAGGACTCGTCTCGATCAACTCTCGCAACCGCACCATCACACGACGCTCGTTGGGCACCTCGATCCCCACCGTGTTCTTGCCTGGAATCGGGGCCACCACGCGAACCGTGGGCACACGCAAAGCAATCGCCAGATCGTCGGCCAGACGACTGACCTTCTGAAGCCTGAGTCCGGCTTCGAGTTCGAGTTCGAATTGAGTGATCACCGGGCCAGTGTCGATCGCGACGACCCGAATGCTGAGTCCGAATTCCCGAAACGACTGCTCGAGCGTGATGGCCGCCACCTGAGCCTTCTTGGCCAACAATGCGTAGGGAACCTCCTCGGATTCTTCCAGCAGATCCAAGTCCGGTAAAACATGCTCGTCGTCGTCCTTGCTACCAACTGCCTCCAGCCGCTCGTAAATCTCCTCACGCTCATTCGACTCCGCAAGCGGTGGATTCACCCGCACCGGGTAACCGAGCGGTCCGCCCGGCTGCTCGTCGATGCGACGTACAACCGGTTCGGCCACCACATCCTCAAACCGTTCCTCTTCCCGCTCGACTCCTTCCACTCGGATCGCCGGCGACTCGGCCGCCAAGGCCACCTCGACGTCGATCGCCAGAGTGTCCGACACGCAAGCCACACGTGACACGGCCTTTGTCTCGACCCACTCGGCCGCCCGACGACTGCCAGCTCGCTTGGCTCCAAACTCCCAACCACTCCTGGACAACCGCAGACCCCACAGCAGGGGAGTGGCAGCCCATCGCAGCAACCACCACGCTCGAGGAGTTTCTCCGGTCAGCACGAGACCTGCGATGGCCATCGACCCGATCAACAACTGGCATCCCGCCACGGTCAATCGACTCGAAAGCCAGATTATCGACCAGGCTCCCACCCAACCACCACTGCCGGCAACAAGCCCGCCGGACAGGCCCGGAGCCAACGCCTGCAACGCAGCAGACACCGACGCCAACAACAAGCTCCAACCAAACAGCCACTGCCAGGCCGACACGCGGGAATCGCCACGCAACAGACCAATGCCCAAGCTGAAGACAGCAGCGGCCACCAACCAACTGGCGGCTCCGAAGGCAACGTGCAGCGTGTGAGCAATCTGAGCACCGGGGGCACCGACGAGATTTCGGGAAGAGTCATTGGGAGGATACACCGAGACGCCGGGCGGATCGGCCAGGTCGGCCGAACCCAAGCTGGCAACCAGTACCACCGCCAGTACCAACAGCAGTGTCGCCGTCATCCGGCTGTTCCAGTTTTGCATATCCATGTGTCATTCCTCCCTCGGCGTCCAATCGCATCTCCGACCGGCCGGCACCATCGACAACACCGACAGCAAACAGCTCGCTCGCGCCAGCCATTAAACGGGTGCCGTGCAGACCGATCCCGCCAAAGGCTAGCACTCGCGGACGCTGCGGAAACCGGCATCAGGCCGCCGGGCGTCGCCTTTTGACAACGCGACCGCACGACCCGGAGGATTGTGACGATTACGTCGACTCTCAGGACACTCGACCGGCCGGCCTGTCAGGCTCAAGACCATCTCTGGTCGATCCACTCGATCAACTGTGTCGCGAGTTCGCTCTTGGGGCCAGACCACGCAGCCACCACCGACCCGCTCGAGTCGATCAACTCGATCGAATTCGATTCCGCCCCAATCGCCTCGGGACCGTTCAACACGATCGCATCACAGTTCTTGGCTCGCAGCTTCTGCAAGGCGCCCTCGCGAGGATTGCTCGCCTCCAACGCAAAGCCGATCACAAACCGATCGGCCTTGCCGGACCCCAACATCGCCAACACGTCGTCCGTCTCGATCATCTCGACCGACACCGCATTCCCCGTCTTGGTCAGCTTGCCCTCGTGGCGAACTCGAGGCCGGTAATCACACACCGCCGCCACAGCCACCACGCCGTCACAGTCGCCGAATGCCCCCAGGCACGCCGCCCCCATCTGCTCGGTCGTCTCGACACTCACCAATAGGCAACCCTCAGGAGCAGTCATCGCCACCGGTCCGCTGACCAACACCACCTCGTGACCCGCCGCCACAGCTGCCGCCGCCACCGCATAACCCATCCTGCCGCTGCTGGCGTTTGACAGATACCTGACGTCGTCAAGGTACTCGCGGGTCGGACCGGCCGTGATCAGGATCCGCATCCACTCGCCTCACTCGCCTCACTCGGCTCACCCGCATTCGACAAACCCGATCCGCTGCCAGACTCAGCAGCGGGAAGCGACTCGCAGACCGCAGCGATTCGCTCGAGAATCTGGTCCGGCTCGGCCATCCGACCAACACCCACCTGGCCACAACTCAACCAACCCTGACCCGGTTCGATCAACTCGTAACCGTCCTGCCTCAACGTCGCGATGTTACGGGCGACCGATGCCTTGGCCCACATCTGGCAGTTCATCGCCGGAGCCATCAGCACCGGTCCTTCGAAACAGAGCAGGGTGGTCGACAACAGATCGTCGGCGAGTCCATGAGCCACGCGGGCGATCGTCTGCGCCGTCGCCGGAGCAACAACCGCCAGCTGTGCCCTGCGGGCCAAACCGATGTGCTCGCCCTGGTGATGCTCGCTCGGAGCAAACAAATCGCAGTGAACCTCTCGGCCGGTGAGCGCTTCGAACGTGGTGGCGCCGATGAACCGTTTTGCCGACTCAGTCATGACGACCGAAACCGCCGCGCCGGCCTGCACCAATCCACTGGCCAGCGCAGCCGACTTGTAGGCCGCCACGCCGCCACTGACGCACAGCAGTATTTCACGACCACGCATCCGGCTGTCTCCCAGCTGCCCCCGCAATCGGCCACCGTGGCCTCGTCCGGGTTACAGTTCGCTGAGATCCGGGCCGGAATCCTGCAGGATCTGGTCCAAGTCCGGAGCCCCGTCTTCGGCCAACGCGACGTTGCCAGCACTGTCGAGGTAGATCTTGTCGTTGAGAATCTCTTCGACCACGATCACCATCGCGTTGTTCGTCACCAGGTCGACCAACGGCCGAGCACCCCGGTTGAGTGCCACCATCCGCTTTTGAATCAGGGACGACAGCCTGAACCGGCCGCCAACCTTCTGAACAATCGCCTCTTCTCTGAACGCATCAAGCATGGCTCTGCTCCTCCCACGCCGACAAAATTGTTGTGATTTCCAAAACCGCCCGGTCCAGGTCGTCGTTGATGACACTGTACCGGTATCTCTCGGCCTGCTGCACCTCGCGGCTGGCCGTCGCAATCCGACGTGAGATCGCTTCGGACGTTTCCGTCCCCCGCGACTCCAATCGGATGCGATATTCCTCCATTGACGGGGCTAGAACGAAAATCGTCAAGGCACCGGGGTATCTCTCCATCACCGCCAAGGCCCCTTCGACGTCGATTTCGAGCAACGCCCAAACCGATTCCCGCTCGGCACGACTGATTTCTGAGGCCAATGTCCCGTACCAGTCGCCCACACCGTGCACCTCGGCACACTCGACAAAATCGCCTCGCTCTCGCTTTGCCGCAAACTCCTCGTGACTCAGAAAAAAGTAATCCTTCCCGTCGACCTCGGCCGGCCGAGGTCGACGTGTCGTTGCCGACACCGCCTCACGCAACCGCACCGGACTCTCATTCAATAACCGGTCCACAATCGTCGACTTGCCGCTGCCACTGGGACCCGACAAAACCAACACGCGACTGACACTGGCAGGAAACTTGATCTCCAACTCCACTCACTCCACGTTCTGCAGGTTCTCTCGAATCCGATCCAACGCCAACTTGCTCTCGACCACCCGGTGAGCAATCTCGATGTCGTTGGCCTTCGAACCAATCGTGTTCGTTTCGCGAATCATCTCCTGGCACAGGAACTCCAGCTTGCGGCCCTGAGACGTCTTGCTGTCGAGAATCTGTTGGAACTGGTCCAGATGACCGTCCATCCGCGACAACTCCTCGTTGATGTCGCACCGGTCGGCAAACAGACTCACCTCCCGAATCACGTCCGACTCGGAGACCGTCGCAACTTCCCCGGACAACACGCCGCCCACTCGGTCGAGCAACTTCTGGCGGTACGATTCGGACACCCGTGGCGCCAATTCGCGGATCGCTGCCAATTCGATCAACAACACGCCGCACTGATGCCGCAGATCCAACTCGATCGTCGCACCCTCCTCGCGACGAAATCCCCCCAACTGCTCCAATGCCCCCGCCAAGGCCACCTCCAAACCCGACCACAACTCCATCGGGTCAACCGATCCAGCCCGATTGTCCCGGATCACTCCGGGTAGACCCAACAAAGCCTCCAATGTCACCTCGCCAGACAACTCAAGTCGCCCAGCAATTTCTCGCATCTGAACGGCGTACTCGCCCAGAACAGACTCGTCGACCACTGTCCGGACATGACCCTCCGGTGAGTTCATCCGCGCAAACACGCTGACCGTGCCGCGGTGAATCCGCTCCCGAACCGCTCGCTCGACCCGACCCTCCAACGATGCACACGAATCGGGCAGCTTCGACACGATCTTCAGGTAACGATTGTTGACCGTCCGTACCTCGACCGTGAACAATACGTCCGTCGCCTGATGCGTCTCAGCACCAAATCCCGTCATGCTCAACAGCACAATCGTCTCGCCTGTTGATCCACTCGAGCCATCACTCGCCAGACTTCGCAGCCGGTTTCTTCTCAACCGCCTTCTTCTCAACCGCCTTCTTCTCAACCGGCTTCTTCTCAACCGGCTTCTTCTCAACCGGTTCGGTATCGGTCGAGCTCTCAGTTGTGTTGCGTTCAGGGAGGCTCAAACCGATGTCGTCGTCCATGATTGTCACTCTGGACGATTCTTCTCTGAGTTTCGGAATCGCGTTCTCGGCATTGACGATCTGGACGGTGAATTCCCAATTGCCGTCAGCCGTCTTTCCGCCGTCGTATTCGATTTCGACAGTCGCCCGCAGCTGGGTCGTGTTGGCCTTAAACGTCAGCGGCTTTCCCTTCAGTTCGACGTTGTGCAGGCTCTGCACCGCAGCACGAACGTTCGCCTTGATCGTTACGGTGACGTCTTCGGCTGGAGTTCCGTTGAGATAGACCGGGACAATGACACTCATGCGGTCGTCACCCTCCCAACGGGTCACCGCGTCGAGCAATCGGACTTCGGGCTGATCGAATGTCACGTTGCCTCGATCGGCTCGCAAAGTGATCCCACCGAATCCGGCCAGCAGGACCCACAACACGGTCAGCACGACGGTGATGCCGGTGAAGGCGTCGCCGGCTCGAGCCCCAAAGGCACTCTGGCCTCCCATGCCGCCAAGAGCTCCAACCAGTCCGCCCCCACGCCCCTGCTGCAGCAGGATGATCAGGATCATCAGCGTGCCGTCGACCGTCAATGCCCAAGCCAACCCGGTACTGGGGCCTCCTATCAGCCACCCGACCAAGAAGCACAGTGCGGTCAGAACCAGGAAGAGCAGATAGACCTTCCAGTAGTTCTTCAGATGTTCAATCAGGTCCTTCACCAGGTCGTCTCCGTCGCGAACAACACGCGATTGGGCAGGGTGGATTGGGTGGAGCGGGGCAGGGTGTGACAGGATGGGGCCGGTTGAGGCCGGTTGAGGATAATCCCAAGGAATACGAGCAAGTCAGAGTTCCCTGGCTGCGTCGATAATGGCAACAAACGACTCGACCGACAGACTAGCTCCTCCGACCAGGGCCCCGTCAACATTGGGCTGACTCATCAACTCAGCAGCGTTGTCCGATTTGACACTGCCTCCGTACAGAATCCTTGTGGACTCGGCCACTTCGGAATTGTAGCGAACTGCAAGCTGGTTGCGAAGGTGAGCGTGAGCCGATTCGGCCTGAAGAGTGGTCGCGGTCAGGCCGGTGCCAATTGCCCACACCGGTTCGTAGGCCACCACCAGCCGTTTGATTGTCTCGGCATCGACCGCGGCCAGGCCGGCCAGCAACTGTCGCGACAACACCGCCTCGGTTTCACTCGCCTCACGCTGCTCGCGAGTCTCGCCCACACACAGAATCACATCCAGGCCCCCTGCATGAGCGGCGCTCACCTTGTCGGACACCAACTGGTCGGTGTCACCCAGCAACTGCCGGCGTTCACTGTGGCCCAGGATCACCCAGCCGCAACCGACATCGGCCAACATCTCGCACGAAACCTCCCCGGTGTATGCACCCGACGGCTCACACCAGGCGTTCTGGCCGGCCAACAATACACCCGACCCGCGAATCGCCTCGGCAACCGCCTCGAGCCAGACAAATGGTGGAGCGATCAGCACGTCGACCGAGGACGACTCGGAATGACACTCGGCCAATCCGCCAGCCAACTCGACCGCGTCGGCTCGACCCGTGTTCATCTTCCAGTTGCCCGCAACAAGAATCCGCCTCATCAACATCACCTCTTCCTGTCGTTCTTTCTCTTCCTGAAATGCGTCCCAACCGGGTTCTCACAACCGGAACGCCACCAGCCGTGATTCAAACCGCATCCCCGCCCTCGCCCGGCACCGGAATCACCTTCTCGCACAACTCCGCCAACTGCTTCAGACTGGCCATCACTTCGGCATACTGTTCCGGCAACAGAGCCTGCGGCCCGTCGCTCAGAGACTGCTCGGGACAGGTGTGCACTTCGATATGCACACCATCGGCTCCGGCGGCCACCGACGCTCGTGCCATCGCCGGGATCAACTCGGGCCGACCCGTCGCATGCGACGGATCGACGATGATCGGCAAGTGACACGTCTGCTTGACGTTGGGGACCATCGCAAGGTCGAGTACGTTTCGGGTCGAGTCTTCAAAGCTGCGAATGCCGCGTTCGCAGAGGATCACCTGTCGGTTCCCCTGGGCCAGGATGTACTCGGCCGACATCAACAGATCCCCAACCGTGGCACTCATGCCACGCTTCAACATCACCGGCCGCGACATCTGGCCGACCTCGCTCAACAGGTTGAAGTTCTGCATGTTGCGGGCTCCGATCTGGAACACGTCGGTGTAGCGATCGACCAGTTCGACCTGCCGAGGGTCCATCACTTCGGTCACCACCGGCATCCCCAACTCGTCTCCAACATCCCGGAGAATCTTCAAACCCTCCTCGCCGAGTCCTTGGAAACTGTAGGGGCTGGTGCGTGGCTTGAAGGCGCCCCCACGAAGAATATTGGCACCGGCATCACGGACCGCCTGCCCGATCTCCAGCAACACCTCACGACTCTCGATCGCACACGGACCGGCGACCATCCCCAATGAACCTCCACCAACCGAAACGCCACGGCCCAGGTCAATGACCGTATCCTCGATCTGGAAGTCGCGACTCGCAAGCTTGTACGGCTTCAGGATCGGCATCACCTTCTCGACGCCGGGGAATGCACCCAACGGAGCATTACTCAGAACATCCTCCTCGCCAATCACGCCGATCAGAGTTCGCTGCACTCCACGACTCAACTCCGGCTTCAAACCCAAGGACTCGATTTGCTTCTCAATATGCGCGATCTGCTCGTCCGAGCAGTCGGGCTTCAGAACAATGATCACGGTCGCACCTTCAGTCTGGGGCTGGGACTCGAGGAGTCCGACGGAGCCGGGGGAAATGGTGGAGGGTCTGTGCCAAGTCGGCCGATGGCGGGAAACGCAACCTCTGGTGGGACAGGCAATACGCCGAACATGATCAACGACGCTCAGTCTAGCGGTTCGCTGCGTGGGTACGAACCCAGAACTTCCAACCGGATGGCCTGCTTGCCAAGAGCCTCGAGGGCCCGCTTGGCTCGAGCCTCGCTGGCATGACCCTCGAAGTCGAGAAAGAACAGGTAGCCACTCTCGGGCGCCTGCAACGGAAAGGACTCGATCCAGGTCAAGTTCAGCTTGTTCTTCTTGAAAACACCAAGAGCATCGGCCAACGAACCGGGCCGGTGAGGCACCTGCAACAGGATCACCGTGCGGTCGTGGCCCGTCCGTGACAACTCGGCGTCACCAATTACGGCAAACCGAGTGATGTTCTCGTCGTTGTCCTGGATCGATGACTCCACCACCGGTATGTCGTACTCGGTCCCAGCCTGCAGACTGGCAACCGCGGCGGCTCCCGGCTTGTCTCGAGCCAAACTGGCCGCAGTCGATGTGCTGGCGACCTCGATCAGACGAGCCTGAGGCATGTTGCGACTCAGCCAGTCGCGGCACTGAGACAGCGCCTGAGGCTTACTGTAGATCTCGATGATCTCGCCTCGGCTGCACCGCGACAACAGGTTGTGGTTGATCGCAATTTGGACCTCGCCGCAAATCCTCAAGGGCATCCGAGTGAACATGTCCAACGTGTCGATGATCCGACCGTCCGTGCTGTTCTCGATCGGCACCACACCAAACGCGGCATGACCCCGGTCCACCTCCTCGAACACCGCAGCAATGGTCGTCACCGGAATCAAATCGGCCCACTTCCCGAATCGCTCGATCGATGCCAGGTGAGTGTAACTGAATTGGGGACCCAGATAGGCCACTCGTGTCGACTGGATCGAACGACGCGATGCACTCAGCAACTCGCGGTAAATCCCACGCAATGCCGCAAATGGCAGTGCACCCGATTCCTTCTCCAGACGAGACCATAAGGCGTCGTCCGATTCCGGGTCGTACAGCACTCGCTTGGGATCCGACGACAACGACAACGACTCGATCGTCAATCGAGTCCGCTCGTGAAGCCGCTTCACCAACTCGAGATCCAACTTCTTCAGACGAGTTGCGATCAATGACGCCCGCTTGGCCGACTTCGACGAACCACTCGCTCGTGACTTGCCGCCCGCTGACTTCCTGGCCATCGCTAATGCCTCCAGTCCCCGACAACTGCCGCCCTGAAACCCCGCATCACGATCCCGACACATCAACGATGGTAAAGCTGTCGGCCGACGCCACAAGCAGACTCACTCAGATCCCAATCCCGGCCCAATCCCGTACCAACGGACCGCAAACGCCAGGCCACTCAAACAACGCCTATAGTGGCCGAATGTGGCCAACACAGGCCAACACAGGGCAAAACACCGCTTCGGCGTCTTTTTACCGGCACTCAAGCACACTGTCAAGCACCCACCGACGACTCAATCAGAACCTGCCACTTTGGCACTAGCCGACCCAGGCCCCAACTGACAATATCGTGCCATTATGGCATGTGGCGGCGGGCCGATCGACGAGGACACCATTCTATTTATTGTCGCAACATCTTATATGACAACATGTTGAGTATTTTTTAACGACTCGCGAACTCTTGGCGCACTATTTGCAATCCCTATACTCGTGAACGCCGACTCGGGATGGCCATCAAGGCACTGCGAGCCGTCGTTCTTGCTAGAAATACGAAGCGACAACTAAATACAAGAAGATACGAGAAACCAGTATCAGGCAACCAGCCGCGAGGAATCGCGAGGTGAGGAAATAGAGATGGCAATGGAAAACGAGAAGGTGATCGGAATCGACCTGGGAACGACCAATTCGGTGGTCGCGGTGATCGAGGGTGGCCAGCCCAAGGTGTTGGCCAACCAAGAGGGGAACCGTTTGACGCCCAGCGTGGTGGCATTCACGGACAAGGGCGAGACGTTGGTGGGCGAACCGGCCAAGCGTCAGGCGGTCACGAACCCTCAGAACACGGTCTATTCGATCAAGCGATTCATGGGTCGTCGTCACAACGAGGTGTCATCGGACGAGAAGTCGGTTCCGTACACGGTGGTGGGCGAGTCCGAGGCATACGTCGAGGTGGAAGCGTCGGGGAATTCGTACAAGCCACCGGAAATCTCGGCATTGGTTCTGCGGAAGTTGAAGGAAGCAGCCGAGAGTTATCTGGGTCACAAGGTCAACCGCGCGGTGATCACGGTGCCGGCCTATTTCAACGACGCCCAGCGTCAGGCGACCAAGGACGCCGGCCAGATTGCCGGTCTCGAGGTCGAGCGGATCATCAACGAGCCCACTGCCGCGTCGTTGGCGTACGGGATGGAGAAAAAGGAGGACCAGAAGATCGCGGTCTTCGACCTCGGCGGCGGCACATTCGACGTGTCGATCCTTGAAATCGACGACGAGTGGGTCAAGGTGCTCAGCACCAACGGCGACACGCAACTCGGTGGCGACGATTTCGACCTCGTTCTGATCGACCATTTCGCCGACGCATTCCATGCCGCAGAGGGCATCGATCTCCGCGACGACCCCATGGCGTTGCAGCGACTGCGAGAAGCGGCCGAGAAGGCCAAGCAGGAACTGTCCACGT
>Ga0302139_10000074_pt1 | contig 38145 bp, 31 predicted proteins | sample CBN3_331_MG_FD_203104 | JGI IMG/M metagenome (GOLD analysis project Ga0302139, IMG submission 203104) | Marine microbial communities from Western Arctic Ocean, Canada - CBN3_33.1 | ecosystem: Environmental > Aquatic > Marine > Oceanic | place: Canada: Western Arctic Ocean | collected 2017-09-15 | reverse complement strand
CAATCTCGATCGAGCAAACGTGGGTGAAAATTACACATCTCGAGGATCTGATCCTTGAACTGTTGCTGCAAGGTCCCCGTTGCCGGGTAATCGCCGATCAACCTGCTGGCATGCTTCAACGAAGCGATGGGCGCCAGTCTTTCATCTCCTGGACTCCACCACTGGTGGCGCTTCGCCGGTGTCTTCCTGGAACTCATCCTCTGAACAGATTCTTCACGACGTGCCCTGCGATCTGAGGGTTCTCCCTGAGTCTCCGGGTGGAATAGGCATACCACTCCTCGCCGAAGGGAACATAGACTCTCAGAGGATGGCCTGCGGCGACAAGATCTCCTCGCATCTTCTCTGCAACTCCCAGCAACATCTGGAATTCATATCTTTCCTTGGGGATTTCCAGTTCCTTGAGCATCTCAAGAGCGGAAAGAACCAGTTGCGGATCATGGGTTGCGATCCCAACTCGATGCGCGCCATTCTCGAGCAACAGTCGAAGTGTCGCTCGAAACGAATCCTGTACTTCTTCAAACTCCTTGAAGGCGATCTCTTCCGGTTCCACGTAGATTCCCTTACAGAGCCTGAGGTTGGTGGCCCCGCCGGAGAGCAACTCCGCAACCGAAGACTCGGTGCTGCGAAGATAAGACTGGACCACGGCCCCGATACGATCGGACTGGCTTCTCAACTTCCTGTAGAGGTCGAGGGTAATTCCGGTCACGGAGGAGTCTTCCATGTCCATGCGAACGTAGTTGTCGTATAGCTCTGCCGATTGCAACAGCCGCATCACGATCGATTCGCAAAGTGGCGCATCAAATTTCAATCCCAACATCGACAATTTCACCGATATGTTGGCATCCAGCCCTCTACTCGAGATCTCCCGCAGAGATTCCTGGTAGATCCGCTCCCCGGCGAGCGCCTCCGAATGATCAGTGGTGTCCTCGCCAAGCACATCCAGGGTTGCACTCATCCCCGCTTCGTTGAGCTTTTCAACACAGCGAAGCGCATCATCCAGGGACTTTCCTGCGATGTAGCGTCGAGAAACTTTCCACACCAACGAGCGTGGAACCAGGGGAAGCAGTGCGACAATTGCCTTGTTGATCACGAAACCTATTCTCCCAGACACGCACTACCTGTTATCAGGTCCGATCCCATGAACTCGCTGGAAAAGGCAGCATCCTGTGCCGTGTCCCCTTAGCATACTCTGGGCACTCCCCCGGTGGGAGCGATACGAAGTGGAGCACAACCACCCATGAACCTGGATCCACCTCGCTCTGCTTCACCCGCTAGAATTATCACCTTGGTGGCGTCAGGATGGCTGCTGACCCGAGGCGTAGTGTGGATCTTCGAAGCAATTTTCAGCGGCCCATCGGAGTTCCACCCACCCTTTCGGCTCACCGATATCGTGCTCGGATCCTTCTGCATCTTGCTCTCTTTACAATTACTCTTCCGTGCACCAGGTGCCAGATTTCCAGCGATCATCGTGCTGTTTCTTCATGCCGCATTACTCATCCATCGCTTTGCCATCCTCGACGCATCCAGCTGGTGGCAATTGTCCCAGGTCGATCGACTCCAGGTGATCTTCGAGACCGGTATTTCTTCGCTGCTCGCCATCGGTCTTTGTGTTGCGACTTTCCTCGCCAGGTCGGCACGAATCCACCACAGAAACACCATGGATCCGTAAGCCTTTTTATCCCCACACTGAAAACCTGTCGGTATGATGGAACCATGAATTATCAATTTCATTGGATCTGTGCGCTGCTCGTGTCCTTCACCTGTATCGCCTCCACCTCGATCGCCCAGAGTGTCGACTTGCTGGATGCAGGTCGAGGAGATGTAGCCGTGTACATCCCCTCAAGTTATGACCCTTCCATCCCCACTCCGATCCTGATGGGCCTTCATGGATACAGTTTCAGTGGTGACACCATCGAGGCCTACTTCGGATTTTCTCAGCTCGCTGAACAGAACGGGTTCATCTATCTCTATCCGGATGGATCCCTCGACAGTCTCGGACTTCGCTTCTGGAATGCGACGGAGGCGTGCTGTGATTTTGACAATGCGGGATACGACGATGTCGGTTACCTCACAACCCTGCTCGACATGATCGAGGCGGAGTACAACGTCGATCCTGACCGTGTTCACCTGGTGGGCCATTCCAACGGAGGATTCATGGCGCATCGATTGGCCTGCGAATATCCCGATCGATTCGCCTCCATCGCCAGTTTCGCCGGAGCAGTTTTCTCCGATCCACTCAACTGCAACGCAACCACCCCGGTACACATTCTCCAGATTCATGGGACTTTCGATGCCATCGTCAGTTACTACGGCGGGGTTCTCGACGCTCCCTATCCATCCGCGATGAATACTTGCACGCAGTGGGCTGCCAGGAACAACTGCTTCGGCACGCCAGTTTCAGGAAGCAATATCAACCTGGATGGCTTGCTGTTTGGAAATGAAACCACCGTGGATCGCTGGGAAAATGGCTGTGACCCCAATGGGTCAGTGGAGCTGTGGTCGATCCTTCTGGGTAGCCATCTTCCAACACCCAGCTCCCAGATGAGCCCCCTCATCTTCCAGCATTTCCTCGATCACCCGAAGATTCCAACCGCTGTGCTTCCCCGGTTCATCCGTGGAGATAGCAACGGAGACCAGGACCTCGACCTCTCGGATGTGGTCATGCTGCTGGTCTACCTGTTCAGCAACGGCACGCTGGATTGCCGTGAGGCTGCCAACTGCAACTCGGATACGAGTCTGGATGTTTCGGATGGAATCTACCTGCTGGGCTACCTGTTCTCTTCCGGCCCAGCGCCGGCGGCTCCTTTGAACCGCTGCGCCAGTGCGCCTGTCGCACTCGACTGCCTGCTCGACAACTGCCCCTGATCACTGGTCAGAAGAGACTTCTGCCTGCTGAGGAGTCGATCGTTCCCCCTCTTCGAGTCCGGGGATCTCGATCCCTGATGCGGCTCCACCGAGAAAAAACAAAACCCTCGCCTCCGCAGGAATCTCATGGCACCACTGCACCCAGGATGTTTCTCCGGCCACCAGTTTTCTCAGAGCATCGATGGGCAGCGCCAGCAGTGGTTCTCTCCGCAACAACGCCGCAGTGACGGCGAGCGGTTGGTAATCTGGCCCACTTCCTGCGTCTCGTTCCTTCTTGACCTCGGCGACCCAGTCGACCTGGGAAATGTATCGAACCCACTCATCGAGATCCTGGGCCCGCTCGAATGGACCCTGGCCGTAGTGGTTTCTCCAGCGGCTACCGAACATCAATCCTGTGCCAAAAAGAGTGTGAGCCCAGTCCGGTCCCGAGAGCAGAGCCGGTGGCGAAAGTGGATCACCTTCAGATTCTGGATCCGCGGCCCTCAGTTCCTCGCACTGACGATCGAGGAGCAGATCAAACACGGGGGCGTTTTGAGCCAACGCGACCCCGCCAGAGAGTCCTTCTTCCGACTCGAACCATCTCCACAGTTGACGGATTCTCCCCTGGCCCATTCGCTCCAGTAAATATGAGGAATCATCGGGGGCGAAATATCTCTTCCAGCTCTCATCGAGGAGTGGCACACAATAGCGCTTCTCTGACATGATGGGGCTCCTGTTCAAGGGTGTCATCCGTCGGCGTACGGGTCCCGATCGTCTGTTATTTTCCACGCTCCCGGTGGCGTGGAAAGGAGCATTCTTTAAAACAGATCTGGCCCATCCACCACTGCCGCTCGCAGGTGTTCGATACGCCAGATCGGCCACCAGCGGCCAGGATGAACCTCAACCAGATCGATCCTGACCCCATCGTGACCACTACGGCGAGCCTTTAGCCACAATGCACCCCTTCTGAGTCGATCCGCTTGCCGGTGGGAGAGGGGTCGTGACTGCGGGCGTTGGCGGCGGAACTTGACCTCGACCAGAACCAGGGTCTTGCCTTCGACCGCGAGCAGGTCGATCTCGCAAAAAGGAGTTCGCACATTGCTCCCGAGGATTCTCCAGCCACGGAGTCTCAGGATGCCGCGGACCCAGCGCTCAGCCCATCGTCCGGAAGCGGACGGAGAAAGAAAAAACCCCGCCGAAGGCCGAAAGCGGCCACTCGGAGGGGGTCTTCTGGATTCTCGTCGGGCCAAAGGAGTGCATCCTCCCATCCCTGTGGGGCGCAGTTACCCCGGCAATCTTACCTATTGCGTCGAAGGGCGACCTTCTCGCGCACCTTGGTCGCTTTTCCGATGCGCTCCCTGAGGTAGTACAGCTTGGCACGACGCACCCGTCCGAGCCTCTTCACCTCGATCTTTTCGATCCACGGAGAGTGCAGGGGGAAAGTACGTTCGACTCCTTCGCCGGCCACGATTCTGCGAACCGTGAACGCAGAACGGCTACCGCGCTTCTTGCGGCCAATCACCGTCCCGTTGAAGATCTGAACGCGCTGCTTTTCACCCTCGACAATTCTCACGTGCACATCGATGGTGTCTCCCACGTGGAACTCCGCGAGAGCTTCTTCCCTGACCTTGTCCTTCTCGAATTCACTGATCTTGTTCGACATCGTTTTCTCCCGGGACCTCTTTGAAGGCTGCGCCATCTGTAATTCTCGCTGGTGATTCCCCGGGTTCACCCGAGTTCACCGATTCATGATTCGTACCCCTCGTGGCTTGTAACCGATTCGAGCGCTGCTGCTTCGAATTTTCGCGTCGCCACTTCTCGATCGCTCCGTGGTCGCCACTGAGCAACACCTCCGGAACCCCTCGCCCCCGGTACTGGGGAGGGCGAGTCCAGTGTGCGTGGTCCAGACCCTCCGGCCCGGTCCACTCATTGAAGGAATCGCGCAGTGCCGATTCCCCATCCCCGAGGACTCCTGGCAATAGCCGGATGGCGCCCTCGATGATCGCCATCGCCGGAACCTCGCCACCGGAGAGAACGTAGTCTCCCAATGACACCCGTCTCCACGGGTAGGCCTCGACGATTCGTTCGTCATATCCTTCATACCGACCGCACAGGATGATCCAGCGGCGAGCGCCGGAAAATTGCTCCAGATCTTGTTGCCCCAGTTGCTGCCCCCGCGGGCACATCAACAGTGGTAACGTTCCCTCCGGAGCAGTGGCGCCCGCAGCGAGTCCCAGCGCGTCGAGCGCTCGAAACACTGGCTCCGGCTTCAGGAGCATCCCGGGTCCACCCCCGTAGGGACGATCGTCGACGGTTCGGTGTCGATCCTCGGCGTATGCGCGAAGGTCCGTGATCCGGACATCCAAACGGCCTGTCTGACGGGCCACTCGCACCATGCCGTGACGCAGGAACTGATCGAAGAAGTGCGGAAAGATCGTCAGGATGTCGATCTGCACCGGCAACTCCGAACGAGATCCTTCAGGCGGCACTACCACCAGAATTCTTCTTCTTTGCGCGCTGCTGCGCCCTGCGGCTCTTCTTCTGCCCCGGCGTTCCCCACTTCACGTTCGACTTGCGCAGGAAAGAAGTGACCGTGTCGCTCGGTCGGGCTCCCTTGTCGATCCAGTACTGGATCCGATCCTCGTGCAACTTCACGCGTTTCTGGGCGTCATCGACCATCGGGTCGTACCAGCCCACCGTTTCAAGAGATCTTCCGCCTCGGGCGTTTCTCTTCTCGATGGCCTCGATGCGATAGAAGGGCCGATGGCGTCTTCCACAGCGCTTGAGACGGATTGCTACCGCCATACCTATCTTCTCCAGCCGTACACTCCGGGGTTGACCCGAATGAGAAATCAAAGTTCTAGAACGAGATCTGCCGACCGATTGCCCCAGATCCACAATCCCTCCATCAGAGGGGAACGCTGAAATTACAGGGGAGGCCACGATCCATCAACACTGCCCGGGGATTTATCGGTCAGATTCGGCCAATTTTGCGGCCAAAGGGGCTATTTGCGACGCGAGTTCTTGCGCCGCTGGCGCTCCTGCTTGCGTTTCTTGCGTCTTTCGTCGAGGGATGGGCCGATTCTCTTCTGCCCCGGCCCTCCTGGACCCGAGGGGGGAGCCAGTCCCGGAGGCATCATGCCAGGAGGCAACACCCCTGGAGCCATCGCGGCGGGATCCCCTTCGCCCCCGGCGATCGCATCCTTCATCTCCCGCATTCCCTTCATCTTGCCGAACAGGCCCTGGTGCTTTTTCATCTGCTCCATCATCCCCTGCATCTGCTTGAACTGACGCAGCAGTCCAGTGACATCCTCCAGGGTCCGACCGGCGCCAGCAGCGATCCTGCGGCGGCGACTGGTGTTGATGATTTCTGGTCGCTGCCGCTCCTTCTTGGTCATCGACTGGATGACACTCTCGACCACCTGGATTTCATCGCCCTTGACATCCAGTTCGTCGACACGGCCTCCCAGTCCTGGAAGATGACTCAACAGGTCCTTCAGGCTGCCCATCTTCTTGATCTGGCGCAGTTGTGAGAGAAAGTCCTCGAGATCAAACTTGGCCGCGAGCATCTTTTCCTGCATCGCAACTTGTTCATCCTCATCGATCACCTGCTGGGCGCGATCGACCAGGCCGACCACGTCTCCCATGCCGAGAATTCTGGAGGCCATCCGATCGGGATGGAATTCTTCGAGTCGGTCGAGCTTTTCGCCCACTCCGATGAACTTGATCGGTTTTCCGGTGATCGCCTTGACCGAAAGCGCCGCACCACCGCGGGCATCTCCGTCAAGCTTGGTGAGAATCACTCCGGTCAGAGAAATCGATTGAGAGAAGGCCTCGGCAGACTTCACCGCATCCTGGCCCGTCATCGCATCGCAAACGAAGAACACCTCATCGGGAGAGGTCTTGCTGGCGATCTGCTTCAGCTCCCCCATCAGGTGGTCATCGACATGGAGGCGACCAGCGGTGTCGAGCAGCACCACATCGCATTTGAGCTTCTTGGCCTCCTCAAGCGCTGCCTTGCACACCTCTGGAGGGGTCAGGCCCGGCTGGTGAAACACCGGCACTCCCACTTGCTGACCCAGAATCTTCAACTGTTCGATCGCTGCGGGCCTCTGCAGGTCTGCCGCCACCATCATCGGCTTTCGTTTCTTGCGGTCGCGAAGATACATGGCGAGCTTCGCGCAGGTGGTGGTTTTTCCGCTACCCTGAAGACCCGACAACAGCACCACGGTCGGTCCACCAGAACGCCAGGAAAACTCGTGATCGACCGGCCCCATCAGGTCGGTCAATTCATCCTGGACGATCTTGGTCAGCATCTGACCCGCATCGACACCCTCGATCACCACCGCACCGAGCGCCTTTTCTCGGACCCGCTTCTCGAAGTCCTTCACCACGGACAGAGCGGCATCCGCCTCGAGCAAGGCTCGACGAATCTCTCGACCCGTCTCCTTCATGGTGGCTTCGGTGATCTTGCTACCGCGTAGGCCGGCAACGATATCGGTAAATCTTCGAGTGAGTCCTTCAAGCATCGTTTAGTCCTAGGCCATTTCTCGTTCGTCTATTTTTTCATCCATCTTTTCCACGTCGGCGCCGAGTTGACCCAGCTTCTGCTCCATCCGCTCGTAGCCCCGTTCCAGATGATAGATGCGGGTCACCTCGGTACGCCCCTCGGCGACCAGTCCCGCAAGAACCAAGCAGGCACTCGCGCGCAGGTCGCTGGCCATCACCGTCGCTCCCGACAAGGGAGCCCCTCCTTCGATGATGGCAGATGGGCCTTCCTTGCGGATTCTGGCGCCAAAACGCCTCAACTCCGACAGGTGGTTGAATCGATCGGGGAACACCTTGTCGGTGATCAAACTAACACCTCGACCCAGGCACATCAGTGCCATCAACGGCCCCTGAAGATCGGTGGGAAACGCCGGATAGGGTAGCATCGCAATGTCGACTGGAGTCACCGATTCCACTCCACGAACCGTCAAAGTCGACTCTCCCACTTCCACCGGGACTCCGATGCGCTCGAGCAAGTCGAGTAGCGCACTGTTCTCCGATGGTCGACAACCTTCCACCACAACTTCGCCGCCAGCGATGGCTCCGGCCAGCAAGTAGGTGCCGGTCTCGATGCGATCGGGTGGAATCTCGTAATCACATCCAGCGAGACAGGAATCTCCTCCGAGACGGCCGTGACCCTCGATACGTATCACCGGGGTACCATCACCCTCGACAACAATGCCGATGGCTCGCAGGAAACCAGCGGTCGCCTGGACCTCCGGTTCGCAAGCAGCGCCTTCGATGACGGTCACGCCTTCGGCCCCCGCGGCAGCCATCATGACATTCTGGGTCCCCAGTACCGTCGGCCCCATCGGTCCCGACAGGTACACCGTATTGCCCCGGAGACGTGGCGCCTTGGCCACCACGTAGCCACTCTCGATCCTCACTTCTGCTCCGAGTGCTTCCATCCCTCGGGTATGCAACTCGACCGGTCGGTCGCCGATACTACAGCCGCCAGGTAGCGAAACTCTCGCCTCCCCACGACGAGCCAGAAGCGGTCCAAGACAGCAGATGGAAGCTCGCATCTTGCTGACCTGCTCGTAATCGGCGGTGGTCGAGGCAGAGTCGGTCACCTCGAGCATTACCGAGCCGTCCGGATGTATCTGGTACTCGGCGCCCAGCGATTGGAGGATCTCCAGTGAGAGGCGGATATCGCGCAGTTCCGTCGGAATATTGCTCAGGTGCACCGGTCCATCCGAGAGCAGGGTCGAGAAGAGCACCGGAAGGGAGCCATTTTTCGAACCAGAGATTTTGACGGAACCGTTGAGCTTGCGCCCTCCGTGAATGACGAATTTGTCCAAGATGGTGCCTTTCCGGCAGCGACGGCATGATCCCGATTGTGCTACATGGGATCAGGGTGTCAACGCCGCAGCGAACAAGAGTGGTTCCCGATCATCCTGCCGGGTCCATCTCGACATGAACCGCTCGCGGGATCCCGGCCATGTCCTTCCGGGAAGACGACCGCCTTCTACACTCGCGGGCATAACGCTGGATGGCGGGCACCTGTCCCTCACCACACTCCATCAGGAGCGCTCCGGTCGCAGTGGAGTAGTGAGGAAAATGGTCGATCAGGGCACGATGAAATCCGATTCCATCCCCATCAAGATTGTCGATGAGGGCCGCTTTGGGTTGATACTTGGCCACATCGGCGCTCAGTAGTGGATCCCCCTCGACGATGTATGGCGGATTCGAGATGATCAGGTCGTGGCGGCCAACAATCGGCTCCAACAGGTGCCCCTGCACCAGTTCAATCCGGTCAAGCAGCTGATGACGCTGCAGGTTACGCTGGGCGACCTCGAGCGCCGGAACCGACAGATCGACAGCGATGGCGGTCAGATCGGGACGTTGATGCGCCAGCGCAATCATCAGCGCGGCAGAACCGACACCCACCTCGACGATGCGAGGATCGCGCCTCCCCTTCAGCAACTCCAACGCCCACTCCACCAGCAATTCCGTCTCGGGGCGTGGTACCAGTACCGCCGAATTGACCTCCAGCGTGTAGCCGAAAAACTCCCACTCTCCGAGAATGTAGGCGAGCGGCTCGCCGCTGGCTCGTCGATCGGTCAGATCCATGAACTGCTGCGCCTGATCCGCCGTCAACGAGCAATCATCACGCAACTTCGAGTCTCGATGGTCGAGATTCAGCACATGAGCGAGAATCCAACGTGCGTCGAGATGCGGCGCGTCGGAGTGGGGTAAGCGGAGTCTGGCCTGTCGCAACAGATCGAGGGAAGAGACGGTGCCCCCCATCTCAGAGCCCCTGAACCCGCTCTTCGCGATCATGGGCTTCCAGCTGGTCGAGCAGCTCATCGATCTCTCCAGTGAGAAACCGATCGAGATTATAAAGGGTGCAGTTGATGCGATGGTCGCTGATGCGGTTCTGCGGGAAGTTATAGGTCCGGATTCGATCACTACGATCCCCACTGCCGATCAAGGAACGACGCAGGGCGTCCTCTTCCTGCTGCTTCTGGCGATCCTGCGCCTCCTTCAGCCGAGTCTTGAGCAAACGCATCGCCTTGTCACGATTGCGGTGCTGCGACTTCTCATCCTGCATCGAAACCACAACTCCAGTCGGGATGTGGGTGATCCTGACCGCACTGGAGGTCTTGTTGACCGATTGCCCGCCGGGGCCCGACGCGCAGAAGGTATCGATGCGAAGATCACTCTCCTCGACGATAATCTCCTCCTCCTGCGCCTCTTGCATCACCGCCACCGTGATCGCCGAGGTGTGAATCCGGCCCTGGGCTTCGGTGGATGGAACTCGTTGCACTCGATGCCCGCCCGACTCGAAGCAGAGTCGCTCGAAAGCACCCTTTCCTCGGACGGCAAAGGTGATGTCCTTGTATCCCCCGAGAGCCGTTTCACTCTCACTGAGGATCTCGATCTTCCAGCGCTTCTTCTCGGCATAGAGTGTGTACATCTTGAAGACATCCGTGGCAAAGAGCGCCGCCTCATCGCCGCCAGCACCGGCTCGAATCTCGAGGACGCAATCATCTCCTCCCTCGACCTGTTGATCGAGGATGGCCATACGGATCGCCCGGGCGCTCGCCTTGGTCGCTTGTTGCAACTCGTCGAGCTCCATCTCGGCCAGTTCTTTCAGCTCCAGATCGGAGCCGCTGGCGATGATTTCATTGGCCTCTTCCAGGTCACCGAGGCAGGCGAGGTATTTCCGATGGAGCTGGATCAGCGGAGACAGGCTTCCGTGCTCTCGTAAGATCTCCTGAAACTTCAAGCCGTTCGCCTGCTGATCAGGATCGCCGATCAGTTGCTCGAGTTCCTGAAAGCGTAGATCCATCGCAGATAACCGATCGAAAAGACGACCCTCGATTGGCTTTTCGAGAAACTCGGCGGTGTCTTTTTCAACTGCACACATGGTAGTTACCCCTGGCGGGCCGAATCGGCCCAAAGTGCTGGCCTTTACGATGAAAAGGAGGGCCGGAGAGGGCGATCTTGCCCTCACCGGCCCTCCAACATCGACGCTCTAGGAATCTGTATCCGCTGGTTTCTCTGCTGCGGCATCAGCGGCGGCAGGCGCCTCAGTAGCAGGTGTCTTGGCGGCCGGCGCCTCAGCAGCCGGCGCCTCAGCAGCAGGCGCCTCAGCAGCAGGCGCCTCAGCAGCAGGTGCTGCGGCAGCAGCGGCAGCAGCGGCGGCCGCTTCTTCCGCGGCCTTGGCCTCGGCTTGCTCCTCTGCCTTCTTCTTCTTGCCAACGAGGATCTTGCGACGACGGTCCTCACGAGCGGACTTGCGTTCCGCCGCTTCCTTGCGAGTCGCCTCTTCTTGCTCGAGTTGTTTACGATGCTTCTCGGTACGCTGTTCCTCCGCCTGGTCGATCACCTCGGCAGCCTTACCCTTTTCCCAGGCAAAGCGCTGCTTGAACTTCTCGACGCGTCCAGCGGTATCGACGAAGGTCTGCTTGCCGGTGTAGAAGGGGTGCGAAGCGCTCGAGATGTCGAGCTTGAAAAGCGGGTATTCCTTGCCGTCTTCCCACTGAATCGTTTCGGTGGTTTTTACCGCCGAACGGGTGAGGAAGGAAAAGTCTGCGTTGAAGTCCTGAAAGACCACTTCGCGATAGTTGTCGGGGTGAATCTTCTTTTTCATCGTATCTTCTCCGGTCTTCAACAGTCCGCCCGCCTGGATATCCCGAAGCCGGCTGCGCATGCAGCCTCAGGGCCCGGGGTCCCACAGGTCAGATCTCGCCGCCGCCGAATCGGCCCGTCGGGCAGATCCATGTCGGCTGTGACCTGAAATCGTACGAATCGGCGGGCCTGGCTGCAAGGGAAGCCGAAAATCTGTCTGATCCTGAGGGCCTTGAACGAGTGGGGCTGGGTGGCCTGAATCGCCCTGAACCCCTATCATCGGCCAGGAAAGGTCCCCCATCCATGACCCTGACAACTCCAACCTCCCTGATTCTGCGCTTTCGTGACCTCGGGGGCGACCAAGCCGTCTCCCTCACATCGTTTCCGATGCTCATCGGCAGATCCTCCAGTTGCGAGGTTTACATCCAGGATGACACCATCTCGAGGAACCATGCCCGCATCTATCAAAAGGATGGGGTCCTGCTGATCGAGGACCTCGACAGCCGCAATGGCGTCCAGGTGGGCAACATAGGAATCAGCGCCATGCCCCTACGTGAGGGGATGGTCCTGCAGATGGGAAGCATCTCGGTGCTGGTCGAGGGCACCACCGGATCGGTGTTCAACATCCAGGTCGATCACGATCTTCCCGGCCAGGGGGTACTCGATTCACAGATCATCGATGAGTTCGAGAAGCAGCTGGAATCCCATCCGCCAACCGATGCCAGTGGCTCAACGAGCCTCGGTCTTGGAGTCGCTCTCGACCTGTTCAAGAATGCTGCCGAGACGCTTCTGACCCGATCGAATCTGATGGAGGTCGCCCAGGGAGCGATCGATCTGGCTCTTCGATCACTGCCGGTAGATCGTGGTTTTCTCAGCCTGGTCGAGGGGGATTCTCTAATTCCCTGTGCTTCCTCGTCGAGGGAAGGCTGCAGCTCCGAGGGTCCGATGCAATTGTCCAGCACCATCGCCAAGCAAGTGCTGAATGAACGCCGCGCGGTTCTGATCCGAGATACTGGTAGCCTGACCGATCTCGCCGCGGCCCATAGCATCATCCAGATGCAGATTCAATCCGCCATGTGTGCGCCGCTATTGCACGAAGGTGAGGTGGTGGGAATCCTCTATGTCGACTGCGTCCAGTCCAAGAAGCCCCTCGGCAAAGATCACCTCGATGTCATCTGCGCTCTGGCCTTGATGGCCTCCAGTGCCCTCGAGCAATTCCGCCTGCGACACGCGGTGGAAGAAGAGAAACGACGTCGCAAGGACCTTTCCTGCCGCTTGTCGCCCAATGTGGTCGAGCGGGTTCTCGCCGGAAAAGCGGAACTGGGTTCGAAGGAAGCGGAGATCTCGGTTCTGTTTGCGGACCTGGTCGGATTCACCACCATCTCAGAAAACCTGTCGCCGAGAGAGGTCGTGGACCTTCTCAACACCCTCTTTGAAGAACTCACTGTTGAAATCTTCAAGGAGGACGGAACCCTTGATAAGTACGTCGGGGATGCACTCATCGCATTCTTTGGGGCCCCCGAGAAACAACCCGATCATGCCGTCCGCGCGGTCCGTGCCGGACTTGCGATGCAATCCAGAATCGCACAGGTCGCAGCCATGCATCCGGAATGGCCGCCGCTGAACATGAGAATCGGGATCAACTCAGGACCCGCAGTGGTTGGAGATATCGGCTCGATCCAGCGCAGCGACTACACCGTCATCGGAGACACCGTCAACATCGCCAGTCGACTTGAATCCCAGGTGGCCGCCCCGGGAGAAGTGGTGGTCGGTCCCGATACGGCTCGCGAGTGCACCCACCTCTTCGAGATGGAGCAATTGCCCATCACGCCATTGAAGGGCAAGAAGTGGAAGGTGCAGCCGTGGCGAATCCTCAGCCACAAGAATCAAGACTCATCCTGAATGGCTGGCGGCCGATGAGCGGAAATCAACGCTCCAGATGTCAACGATCAGTGGCCAGCAACCCGATGGGCTGCGGTCTCGCCTGAATCGTCGGGAGCCTCGTCATCGGAGTCGACCTGTGGCAGCAATTCGGAAGTGCATTCCGCATCTTCCTGATCTGAAGCCTTTTTGACCGTGGTTGGCAGCAGGTCGTTGGTTAACCCCAGCACCCGCTCCTCCTCCACCACCACCTTCAGGTCCTTGAGAAGGGTCCCACCCGCCTCGAAGATGATATCTCGCATCAGGTCCTCGATCACCGAGCGCAAACCACGTGCGCCGGTACCGCGCTTGCGCGCCAATGAAGCCACTGCTCGAAGTGCATCCGGGGTGAATTCCAGATCGCCTTGTTCCATCCGGAAGAACTCCTGGTACTGCCGCACCAGAGAGTTGCGAGGTTCGGTCAGCACCCGCACCAGATCGTCGTCATCGAGCGGCTGAAGGGCGGTCACCACCGGCAACCGACCAACAAACTCAGGAATCATTCCGAAACGAAGCAGGTCTTGCACCTCGACATGCTGAAATAATCGAGCCCGCTCGTGTAGATCCTCAAGATCGATAGCGTCGGGATCACTCGTCTTGGCTCCCTCTTCACTACGGAACCCAACCTTCTTGGCGTTGAGACGTTCGGCGATGATCTCTGGCATGCCATCAAAAGCGCCGCCACAGATGAACAAGATGTTCGTGGTATCGAGTTGAATGTACTGCTGCTCCGGGTGCTTCCGGCCACCCTGCGGCGGAATATTGGCTACCGTTCCCTCGAGGATCTTGAGCAGTGCTTGTTGAACACCCTCACCCGACACATCGCGGGTGATCGAGACGTTCTGGGTCGCCTTACCAATCTTGTCGACTTCATCGACGAAGATGATTCCGCGCTGGGCCTTCTCGATGTCGTAATCGGCAGCCATCACCAGCTTGAGAAGAAGGTTTTCGACATCCTCCCCGACATATCCCGCCTCGGTCAAAGTGGTCGCATCGCCGATGGCGAAGGGCACATCGAGCACGCGGGCGAGGGTCCGGGCCATCAAGGTCTTACCGCTTCCGGTCGGGCCAAGCAGCAGGATGTTCGACTTCTCGATCTGCACATCATCATCCGATTTGGATCCATCACTGCTGACATCTTTGCCACCATTGCGCTTGGCCTCAATTTTTGAATCGAGATGAACCAGTCTTCTGAAATGAAGATGGACCGCCACCGCCAGTGTGCGCTTGGCGTCTTCTTGCCCGATCACCCAGTCCTGCAACTCTTGGTAGAGTTCCCTGGGGCTCGGGACATCGGCAAGAGTACGCGGCTCTTCCCCTGAACCGGGCGTCGATGAACTCTCAGAGATGATGGTGTAGCAAAGATCCACACACTCGTTACAGATGCAAACCCCGGGAGGCCCGGCGATCAGCCGTGCCACCTCATTCGACACCTTGCCGCAGAAACTGCAGCGGTCGGAGCCTGCCGGAGGGCCGCTATTGGACCCTGAACTCTGATTTGAATCTGACATCTCTGATAACCCGCTTCAGGAACTCTCGCCGACCGGCTTCAAGGTCTCGATGACTTGATCCACCAGGCCGTAATCCTTGGCCTCCTGGGCCGACATGAAAAAGTCCCAGTGAGAATCGTCTTCGATTTGACCCGGGCCTTTACTGGCGTGGTGTCCGAGGATCTCGCAGAGAACCTCCTTGTTGCGCTTGATCTCCTTGGCCTGGATCTCGATGTCCATGGCAGTTCCCTGAGCGCCACCCCAGGGCTGGTGGATCATGATGCGCGAATGTGGCAGAGCGTGACGCTTGCCATGAGTTCCCGCTGCCAACAACACTGCGCCCATCGAAGATGCCTGTCCGATGCAGAAGGTGGCGATATCGCACTGAACAAACTGCATGGTGTCGTAAATCGCCAGGCCTGCCGTGACCGATCCACCAGGGCTGTTGATATAGATGTTGATATCCTGATTACGATTGTCGGAAACCAGGAACAAGATCTGGGCGATCACCAGGTTCGCCGTGTGATCGTGAATCCCATCACCGATGAACACGATCCGATCCTTCAGCAATCGCGAGAAGATATCGTACGAACGCTCGCCTCGCCCGGTCCTCTCGATGACGAAAGGCACGAGGTTATTCTGGATATCGTCGATCTTTCGCATGAGCTCGTCATTCATCGGTTTCCCCCTGAATTTCTTCTTTCTGAGTTCTGTAATCTATTTTCATCGAAGGGCCGGCATTTTCAGGAGCCGGAAATCTTCGCCTTCTTGCGCAACACCTGTTTGACCTTTTCACGTCTCATACCATTTCGAAGTTCTGGCAACATACCGCCCTGGCGATACTGTTCGACCACCTGTTCGAGTGGTTGTTGATAGGTGGTTGCGATCGCCTGTAGGCGATGAACCACCTCGTCTTCGGTCACAAACACTTTTTCTTCGTCCGCCAGGCGATCCAGTACAAAGATACGCGTCAGCTCTTGTCGAACTTCATTCGCGATTCCTTCGTCTTTCTCCGCCTCACTGCGGGCGTCCTCTTCTGATTTCCCGTCCTGGGCCAGTTCCATCGCGCGGCGTTGCACCTTGGATTCCATCCGCTGGGAAACCATCGACTCGGGAAGTTCCATCTCAACGGAGTTCCCGACCTGCTCGGCGATCAAATCTTCCTGGCGCGCCTCTTCCTGTGCCTTGCGACGATTCTCGAGGTTTTCACGCACTTTTCCTCGAAGATCATCCGCCGATTCCACTCCCAGTTTTTCCAGGAAAGCGGCATCGAGTTCCGGAGTGATCTTTTTCTTGGCGTCCTTGAGAACCAATCGAAGGGTCGCATCTTTTTCTCGATGGTCTGCTGCCGGGAAGTCTTCCGGGACCTGGACCGTTTTTTCGATGAGTTCATCCTGGCCCGCTTTGATCAGCGCTTGGCCCAGTTCGGGAACCTCCATCGAATCGATCTTGTCCTCGCCAATCTTGACCAGGACTTCCTCGCGCTCAAAGATGGACTCCCCCTCGATGAACAGAGCAAGATCCACGACGGCGAAATCTCCCTCGCCATGCTCACCCAGGGCGAGAGGCTCGAGAGAAGAGGACTGCTCGCAGATCATTTCAACCTCTCGCTCGACCTCGGATTCCTCGACAGCCACCGATTCGTCAGTGATCTCGATCCCTTTGTAGTCGGGCAATTCGAAGGTCGGCTGGATATCGAAGACCGCCTCGAAGGTGAACTTGTCATCCGTGGAAAACTCGACCTTCTCAAATTCTGGAGCACCGAGCGGTTTCCACTCTGCGGATTCGAATTGCTCCTCCACGGCGCGGCCGATCAAATCCTCACGTACATCATCTTGCACTTGCTCTCCGAAGCGTTTCTTGAGCAGTGGTAAGGGCGCCTTGCCCTTGCGGAAACCGGGCATCTGGACCGTTTCTCGCAACTGGCGGAAGTTCTTCTCCAGCTCCTTGGCGACCGTTTCCAGCGAGACTTCGATATGGAGGCGCTTGCGGCACGGACCCTCCTCGGAGCAGTCCACCTGGCTCGCCACGGAATCGGCGGCAGTCGCATCGGCGGTTGCGGATGGAGTTTCCTGGTCGGGATCGGCGGTGTTTACATCGGCGGAATCAGTGTCGTTCATGGGGTCCTCTCTGCCCTTGGTCGGGCCCGGCACGATGGCTGGATGGGAAATCATGGTCGCCGCCTGCAATTGTGTCAACGCTTGCGGGGGTCTGGATGCTCCGGATTCGCACAATTTGGCCCAGATATTCGACATTTCTTCGCCAGATCCCGCTTCCTGGGAACATCCGTGTCGATTTTTCGCTCCAATTGAGTGCCGCCGACGGGGCCTCCTGCTCCTCGGTGTGGCGAGATCGACACCCCTGAAATCGTTCCAAACCACGTGAGTTGGAAGAGAGTTGGCTGGAAAAAGATGGATGAAGAACGATGATCGAGGACAGATTCAGCAAAGTGGACAAAAGTGATATCGACCGTATTGCAGAAGAAAAAATGGAGCGGGTGATGGGATTCGAACCCACGACATTCACGTTGGCAACGTGATGCTCTACCCCTGAGCTACACCCGCTCGGAACCGGTAAGAGAGTCGATCTCAAACCGGCGGTCTATGGGCCGATTGTGGGCATCGGCCTCGTCCCTGTCAACACCTCCGCCCATCCTCGTCGCTTCGCCACGGGCCCCTGAAGGCGGTTTCAGGCGTGTAGACGCTTCTCGATCCTGACCACGTTGCCCTTACCCAGGTATTCGAGACGGTCGGAACAGCGGTGCATCAGCAGGATGCCGAGTCCTCCACGCCCCCCCTCTCTCATCCGCTCCTTGGCTCGGTCGAAAGCATCCTTCTCTTCGATCTGGCCAAGGAAGAATTCGTGGTCAAATCCTTCCCCTTCATCTTCGACCAGCATCGTGACCCGCCGGGGTTCCACCACGTAATTGACGGTAACCCGGCGATCGGGACGAGCCGAGTTGCCGTGACGAACGGCATTATCGACCCCCTCCTTCAGCGCGGAGTGGAGGGCGTTTCGCTCCTGTTCTGTGAGCGGCAGCTTTGCGATGAGCGCCCCACCGAGACTCAACCCCTGGTCGATGGAATCCTGATGACCCTCGAACTGGAAGCGAACCTGTTGCGTGAACAACTTGCGGTCACGGGTCACCCGACGCACCTCGGACTCTGTCAGCACGAACAAATTTGCCAGATCGAATGGGTCCACCAGTGAATCGTTTTCCCACACGCGAAAGCCGCGAACATCTTGCAGGTCAGCACCCTTGGGGTGGATCAAGATCACCGAGGCGAGGGCGTGTCGCGGGGCGAGCTTGATGCTTTCGACCACCTTATTGCTGTTGTGGACGCGCTTGTCGACCACGATCAAGTCGGGAGCGATCGCATCTATACTCCCCATCAGCTGGTCCACTTCATGAAACAGAAATGCCTTGCCGCCACGCTGCTCGACCCGCTTCTTGCAAATTTTTGCGAAGTGTCCAGTCGATGGAAGCAACATCACCACCGCCCCGGCGGGCCCGGATGGATCGGAGAGTACCGGCACATTGCGAGGTGCACCGGAATCAGATTTCAGAGCTTCCACCTCTACGGCGGGCGACCCTCCCTCGAGCAATTGCTCCGCTTCCTCAAGATCTCTGGCAACCTGAACCACCGAGGTCACTCCCAGCAAGTGCATGGTGATCCCGACATTTCTCGCCACCCTGGCGAGCAGGAAAGTCCCCCCTGCTTCCTTGCAGAGGTTGTGAAACCGGATGATTCCGCTAATCCCGGTAGAATTGATGTACTGGACTCCACGGAAATCGAGCACCAGCTGGTGCCTGCCGCTTTCGACCAATCGCTCCAGCGCTTTCTCGAATCTCGGGTAATTGGCAGCATCGATAAATCCCTCGAGCTGAACGAGGGTGTAGGAACAACCTTGGTCAGCGGTTGCGACCCGTTGCTCCATCGAAATGTTGAGATCAGACAAGTGGTAGTTTCCTTCCTTGGGATCCACATTCTACCTGCCGATTTGGCTCAGGCCCAGATGTCGCAGCGGCTCATACTGTCGTGTACCCTGCTTCGAGAGAGTAAGGAGCCGGGATGCCAGCAAAATCCATCATCGATCCGGGGTCGATTGACCTCCAGGCCACTATTTTTGGCCCGGATGAGATTCGACGGCGCAATTCACAGCGCCACGAGATGGAGATGCTCGACAGGATCGTTCACTTTGACCCTGAAACCCGCACCATTGCCGGGGTTCATGTGGTTCGGGAGGATGCGTTCTGGGTGCGAGGCCACTTCCCCGACCGACCCATCCTGCCCGGCGTGTTGATGATCGAAACCGCCGGTCAATTGTGCTCCTTCTACTTCGGAGAGGACCTCGACTCCGAGGGGATCCTCGGATTTGCTGCTTGTGAAGATGTTCGATTCCGAGGGGTCGTGATGCCGGGATCTGAACTCTTGATGGTCGGCGAGGTGACCGCCCTGCGGTCCAAACTGGCGAAATTCTCCGCACAGGGATATGTCGAAGGAGAACGCGTCTTCGAAGGTACCGTCGTCGGAATGAAGATCTGACCCCAGCAAAGCCGAGGGATAGGCCGAAAAGATGTCGCGGTCAGGTTCTCCCATCCTCGCAAAAACTCGGATGCGAAGTTAATAAACCACTTCTTTGATTCTCATGGGAACCCCTTTGGCGGGTCACAACGAGTGGTGCGCTGCTATATACAGCGGATATCTCACCGCGATGAACAACGACAGCCGGATCAAATACCAAAGAGATCCGTTCCAGACCCCGGGAAACCTGACCATCCCAAGGGTGTGGGAGTCTCGTCCGGATCCGCTGCCGTGACTCCACAGCAGCACCAAAATATGCTCTCACCAACATGTCTGGAGTGGACAATTCGACCAGGAGGGGAGCTCACAAGAGCCACACACCCTGCACCCCTTGCTCTGCCCTGGCAAAATGGAACCCTGATCCCGTAAATCGATGGTTCAGATCGATGGTTCAGATCGATGGTTCAGATCGATGGTTCAGATCAATGGTTCAGATCAATGGTTCAGATCGATGGTTCAGAGCGATGGTTCAGATCGATGGTTCAGATCGATGGTTCAGATCGATGGTTCAGATCGATGGTTCAGATCAATGGTTCAGATCAATGGTTCAGATCGATGGTTCAGAGCGATGGTTCAGATCGATGGTTCAGATCGATGGTTCAGATCGATGGTTCAGATCGACCTCGCCGCTCAATTCAATCCAGGCAGGGCCACATTCGCCGTATACAACTCGATCCAACATTGACACCCGCCATATCGGGGCCCCAATCGCTGTCCAGTCCGATTTCTGATATGTCATCGATAGGATGATGAGAATCCATGAATACCCCACCGAAAAACATTACCTAACAAATAGAAACACCAGGAACCCGCAATTTGCCGGGCAATGGAATGGCGGAGAGGGAGGGATTCGAACCCTCGGTACCTGTGAAGGCACGCCGGCTTAGCAAGCCGGTGCAATCGACCACTCTGCCACCTCTCCGCGACACGATCTTGTCATGTCAGTGACACACTTTTGTCATGGCCACACCCATCGGGTGTCCGACAATTCTATCCCGGCCAGCCTGTTTCGGCAAGCCAACCCGGTCTTCACCGAGGGGCTTGCGTTACCCTTCTCTGCCTTGTTAAGTTCAACGGTCGCCCGCAATCGATGCGAATGCGACGTCCTGAAAGGCTCCATGTCCTCCTCCACCGCCAATGAACCCATCGGTGCCAAAATTTTGGTCGCACTGAAGGATCGGGTCGACAGCGCCCATTGGTCGCCGTGGTTTGAGAGCCTCGAGTTCATGGAGAGCTCCACAGGCATCCTGGTGGAGGTTCCCAGCACCCTGCATTCATCCTTTCTCCAGCAGCGCTACATGTCCCTCTTCAGGGATGTGGTCTCCATTGTATTCGACGACGACACTGACCGAGAGATCTCCTTCCAGGTCGCCACGCCAGACCACGCTGAAACCACGACCACCTCACCCAGCGGTGAGCAGTTATCTCTCCATCAGAATCTCACCTTCGATACCTTCATCACTGGCCCATCCAATCAACTCGCCCACGCGGCGGCCCAGGCGGTCGCGGACAACCCTGGTGGCTCCTACAACCCGTTCTTTCTCCATGGGTCAGTCGGCCTGGGGAAGACTCACCTGCTGCAGGCGGTCGCTCATCATCTTCGCAACAACGGCGTCTCCGATGTCACCACAATTTCCTGTGCTTCTTTCACCAACGAGTTCATCTCTGACCTCTCCTCCGGAAAAATAGATCAGTTCAGATCTCGTTACCGAAAAGCTGGGGCGCTACTGATCGATGACATCCAGTTCCTCTGTGACAAGGAGCGAACTCAGGAAGAATTCTTCAACACCTTCAATGAGATCTACAACCAGGAAAGACAGATCTTCCTCACATCAGACGCGCCACCATCGGAGATCTCTGGTCTTTCGGAACGGCTGGTTTCCCGCTTCAGGCTGGGCCTTGTGGTCCAATTGGACCCCCCAGATCTAGAAACCAGAATGGCCATCATTCGCCGCAAGGCGAGTCAAAGAGGAGTCGAACTTCCCCTTGAAGTGGTCGAGGTGATGGCCCAGAGGATTCGCGACAACATCCGTGAGCTCGAAGGTGCTGTGTTGAGAATTGAAAGCATGTCGAGACACGAAAATCTGGAGATCAATACAGAGAACGTGTCACACACCCTCGATGAGTTGATGGGGGAAATCAGTTCTCGAATCGACCTGAGAAAGATAGAAGGTTTGATCTGTGAGGAGTTCATGGTCTCCTCCCTGGATCTCCACTCCCCTCGTCGAACTCGCTCCATCGTTCTCCCCCGGCAGGTTTGCATGTTTCTTGGACGTCGCCATACCAACTGCTCCCTCGGTGAAATCGGTCAGTACTTTGGCGGTAGAGATCACTCGACAGTCCTACACTCCATCGAGAAGATCCGCCAAACTCTGCCGATCGATCCCAATCTGAAAAGAAGTGTCGACATGGTGGAAGATCGTTTGCGCCGCATCTGAATTCCGCCGGTCCTTCCAACCTCGCCATTTTCTCCCGACCCATCCGCTCACTTTTTTCCGACTCGATCCAGCGCAGAAGCGGGCACTCTCCCCACCCCCCTTTTGGGCTGTGGCTAGATCGGTGAGTAGGTCACAACGCAACCTTGACGATGAAGTCAAATGACAGAGACGATGAAGTCGGAAAGCCAACCGAGAGGGTCTTCAGCGACAGCGAGCACTGGCGGGATGTGGTGGACAAGTTACCGCCAAGATCGTGGGAAACCTGTTGCCCATCGGTGGACCCGAGGAAGGGATTGGCCGCGCTTCCACCGACTCCTCTGGAGAACCTCCTGAAGGGGTTCCGGTTGTGCTCCATCGACTTTCAGCTTATCCACAGCCAGAACGACCGAAATGTCTTCCATAAGTGGTTACAAATCAATGGTTTATGTAGTTCCCGGGTGAGGTTTTCCACACTTCTTCCAACCCCTATGATGCAAGACTACGAATTGATCTAATTCATCCATCATCTAGAACCTCTAAGCCCCCCTCCGAGAAGCCGCTTCTCGCTCCGCTGGAGCGATCCTAAATCCTTTACTAATCCTGGTTACGAATACGAATTTGAACCTCTTTCAGATTGCCTGAGACCCCTCTCCAACCTAGAATACCGCTCCATCACAGGAGCAATTCTTTGGAGTTTGAAATCACCCCAGGTTTCCGGGCATCGGGAACCCTTCCGCGGGTGCAGTGAGTGTCTCGAGAAAGGCCCCGAGACCTCTCAGGATCGCACCGAGGGGGCTCTGTCGATGCGGACCCAGAGGGTCTGGACATCTGTTCTGTAGTGACCGCGAAGAAGTGTGATTTATATCAGAGGAGGAACGATGAAGATCCAGTGCCAAGCTCGTGAATTACTCGAAGCGGTTTCCTTGGTGTCGGGCGTAGTTCCGGGAAACCCGACCAGGCCAGTACTTCAACAGGCAAAGATCTCGGCCACCCGAGATGGTCTTCAAGTCGAAGGAACGGATCTCGAGGTGGGCCTTCGAGCTCAGATCGATGAAGTGATGGTTGAACAAGAAGGCGCATGTTTGATTCCCTGCGCAAGACTACTGAAGGTGTTACGAGAATCCCATAACCCTGAAATCAGTTTTGAGGTCGATGCCGCGGGTCAAGCGTGTATTCACAGTGGCAAAGCTCACTTCAAACTTCCTACCGGCCCCCTGGAAGAGTATCCCAGTATCGAGTTCAACCCTCCAGGTCCTTCGATTCGTGTGGATCGCGTGAAACTCTTGCAGACCTTGAGCAGGGTCAGTGTCGCTGCGGCAAAGGATGCCACGCGATTCAATATGCACAGCGTGTTGTTTGATGGGCATGGAGAAGAATTGAAAGTGGTCAGCACCGATGGGAAACGGATGGCCGTTGGGGTGATTTCCATCAGCGCTGGAGGGAAAGATGGAATACCAGAAGGCCAGTACATTCTTCCGCTTAAAGGAGTAGACCTACTGGCCAAGATTCTTTCTTCGGAAACTGAAGAGGAAGTGGTGGTTCACCTCGACAAAAACGAGGTGACTTATGTTTCCGATCAGGTTTCGCTGACTTGCCGTCTCGTCGAAGGAAAGTTCCCTGAATACGAGCGAGCGATTCCTACAGAACTTGAAAATGTCTACGACATCAACACAGAAGAACTACTGGTGGCTCTTCGACAAACCCGATTGATGACCACCAAGGAGACCAACTCGGTACGTTTTCAGTTTGGCGAGAGTTCAGCAACACTTTCCAGCTCTGCCAGTAATGTTGGGGAATCCAAAGTAGAGTTCTCTGTCGCAAGAGTCGAAGGGGATGACGATGGATTTGCAATTCACTTCAACCCTGAATACTTGATTGAACTGCTCAACAAGATCGACAGCAGCCAGATACGTTGCGGGCTCAGGGATGGAAAAACTGCCGGACTGTTCAGTATCCCGGATGGTGAAAATAGTTACCGCCACATCGTGATGCCTCTCGTGGTGAGCGAGATGCAAGAAGCTTGAAAAAACAGGAAAGACCCCTGACCAGTTATCTCGAACTGGAGCGACAAAAGAAACGCGAGCAACGAGCGATGGCGAGTTGCCGTCCGGTTCAAGAGGGCCTTCAAGAGTTAATAAAAAAGCTGGCGCCGACCAGGGGGCGGAACCCGAAAACAGGAATTCAAAAAGTTCGCGAGGTGTGGACAGATGCCGTGGGTGTGGAAATCGCCCGGCTGTCGACACCTGTTCGGTACCGAGAGGGAGTGCTAACCGTAACAGTAGCGGCTGCCCCACTCGCCTCGGAACTGCAGGCGTTTGGCGAGAAAGTACTGGTTGGTGAGCTCGCCGAACGCGGGCTCGAGGGCATACACACAATTCGATTCCAGACTGGCGACAGGCCCCAGGGTCAGTCCACAGGAGAGGGACACGAGAGTTGAGCGACGAACAACAAGAGCAATACTCAGGATCAAATATCAAAGTACTCGAGGGCGTAGATGCGGTTCGCAAACGTCCGGGAATGTACATTGGAAGCACCGGCCCATCTGGTCTTCACCATCTGGTGTACGAGGTGGTCGACAACTGCATCGATGAGGCGATGGCGGGTTATGCCAAGAACATCACGGTGATCGTTCATGAAGATGGATCCCTCAGTGTTGAAGACGATGGCAGGGGCATTCCCGTCGATTGGCACGAAGACCAGCAGATGTCCGCGGTCGAGGTTGTGATGACAAAACTGCACGCTGGCGGAAAGTTTGATAACGACACCTACAAGGTTTCGGGCGGACTCCACGGGGTCGGCGTTTCAGTGGTCAACGCGCTGTCGGCCCGCCTCGATGTCAAGGTTCGCCGAGAGGGCATCCTTTGGGGGCAGTCCTACGCCAAGGGTGTTCCCACCAGCAAGCTGGAGAAGGTCGGAGTAGCAGACACGACCGGCACCCGCGTTACCTTCGAGGCAGACCCGGAGATCTTCGAGTCGGTCGAGTACCAGCGAGAGGTGTTGGCTAAACGCCTGAAGGAACTCTCGTACCTCAACGCGGGGATCAAGATTCACTTCATCGACGAGCGAAGAGAAGACGATCTTCGCGAAGAGATGTATCACTTCCCCGAAGGCCTGGTGGCCTTCATCAAGGATATCAACGAGAAGCGATCGACCATCTACGATGAAGTGGTGTACTTCCAAAAGGAGGTCGACAACATCGTCATCGAGGTGGCGATGCAACACAACGATGGGTACTCACAGGAACAGATCCTCTCTTTTGCCAACAACATCAACACCCACCACGGGGGAACTCACTTGAGTGGGTTCCGCTCCTCCTTGACCCGGACCCTCAATCGATTCGCCAAGGAAACAAACCTGCTCAAGAATGACTCCAATCCTGACGGTAAGGATTACCAGGAGGGCCTAGCGGCGGTGGTGAGCGTTAAACTCCCCGATCCCCAGTTCGAGGGTCAGACCAAGGAAAAGCTCGGAAATACTGAAATTGAAGGCATCGTTCAGTCGTTGGTCAACGACGCCCTGGGGCAGTGGATCGATCGCAACCCGGCTGTTGGGAAGAAGATCGTCAACAAGGCTCTCGATGCAGCCCGTGCCCGGGAAGCGGCTCGCAAGGCGCGAGATCTGACTCGAAGAAAAGGCCTCCTCAGCGCCGGAAGCTTGCCGGGGAAGTTGCACGATTGTCGAAGCCGAAATCGTGACGAAACCGAACTGTTCATCGTGGAAGGAGATTCCGCGGGCGGGTCAGCCAAAGGGGGTCGAGATTCGATGCTTCAGGCGATTCTTCCCATCAAGGGAAAGATCCTCAACGTGGAGAAGGCGAGGATCGACAAGGCGCTCCAGCACACGGAAATCCAGGCGATTATCACTGCACTGGGTGCCGGAATCGGTGACGAGTTCGACATCACCAAGTTGCGCTATGCTCGGATCATCATCATGACTGACGCAGATGTGGATGGATCTCACATCCGCACCTTGCTACTGACCTTCTTCTACCGCCACCTCACGGAGGTGGTGACCAATGGCAATATCTTCATCGCTCAGCCACCTCTCTACAGGGTCAAATGGAAGAACCGTGACGAATACATAGTCACAGAAGATGGCCTTGAGGAGGTCTTGACCGATCTCACTGGAGACCATGGTGAGATTCGCCTCGGAGACCCAGGGGCCAGTCGAGAGATTCGCGGCGATGATCTCAGGACGCTGATTTCGGCAGTCAAGAACCTGCTGCAGGCGCAGGCGAAAATGCGTAAGAGGGGCTTCCGTCTCGATGAGTGGCTCAGAAGCAGCTGGGGAATCGAGGGAACCATCCCCGCCTACGTCCTGCGAGTTACCGGCGAGGATAAGGTGGTCGAGGACACCGTGGTTGAGGACGCAGCCACTCTCGAGGAGATGGCCAAGGAGCATGGAGATGATGCCAGGGCGATCGAGGTGCCAGCGATCCCGCTGGCCATCGATGCGATCAAACTGATCGAAGGCCTGGGAATTCCAGCCGATGAAATTCTCCCCGAAGATGAAGTGTTAGATGATTTCGGAGTTCCCACTTTCGATTTCTCTCGAGAGGGCTTTGAGGACTCGTCTCCCTACCGGTTTGGCGTGGACTCCGCGGAGGTTGGCGCCCCATCTCTGTCAGAACTGATCGAGAAGATGTCGCTTCTGATGAAAAGCAAGGTGGCCCTGACCCGCTTCAAGGGTCTCGGTGAGATGAATCCGGACCAGCTGTGGGAAACCACGATGGACCCGACGAAAAGAACCTTGTTCGAGGTGACCATCGATGATGCCCAGGCGACCGACGGATTGTTCGTCAAACTGATGGGTACCGAGGTGGCTCCACGTCGTGAGTACATCGAGAAGCACGCGCTGGAGGCACGGGAACTGGACGTCTAGCGCAGAACCGGAGAAACACGATGAGTCGAATCGCCATACAGGATTTAAAGCGCTGGAAGCAGGAGTCCCATCGTTGGGTCTGCCTGACCTCCTACGATGCTCCCTCTGCGCGCGTTCTAGCGGCAGCGGAAGTTCCTGTGGTGCTGGTGGGAGACTCGCTAGGAAATGTCATCCTTGGACATGGAAGTACCGTTCCTGTCACCATGGACGATATGGTGAGGCATACCGCCGCGGTCCGTCGCGGCGCACCGGATCTATTTGTGGTTGGAGATATGCCATTCCTCGCTGCACAGATCAGCGATGAAGAAGCGGTGCGAAATGCCGGCCGACTGATCCAGCAAGGCGGGGCCGATGCGGTCAAGCTGGAAGGGGGTGGCCCGCGGGTTTCGACCGTCCAGCGAATCGTCGAGGCGGGGATCCCGGTGATGGGACATCTCGGCCTCACCCCACAGAATGCTACACAACTGGGTGGATACAGGGTGCAAGGCAGTGACCCTCAAGATGCACTGAGAATCGCGGAGGATGCCCGGGCGCTGGAGCAGGCGGGGGCTTTCGCCATCGTACTCGAGTGTGTTCCCGTGGAACTTGCCGCGACCATCACCCGTGTTGCTACCGTGCCGATCATCGGAATCGGAGCGGGGCCAGATGTTGACGCCCAGGTGCTGGTGTATCACGACCTGGTGGGATGGTCTGGGGACTTCAAGCCGCGGTTTGTGCGGCGCTATGCCCGAGTCGAGGAAACGATGATCGAGGCGGTTCGATCCTTTCAGCAAGATGTGGCACGGGGCGATTTCCCGTGTGAATCGGAATCGTTTTCAGGTTCACAGGAAAGCACGTCCGCTGAGGATTTCCCGGATGACCTCCAGCCTGAACAAGAAAGACAGACGAGTGGTTGAGCCTTCCCTCTCCCACGATCGAGACCCCGAAGACTCTGAAGACCCCGATGGGATTGTGCCCTTGAACTTGGCGGTAGTCGGAGCGGGATCCCTTGGGCGCTGGTTGGCGGCAAGGGTGCAGGCCAGTGGCTATGCGGTGACGCTGGTGACCCGGCCAGGATCTGCCGCCCAGCAGTTGCCATGTGCGGTGAATCGTCTCGAGCAAGTCTTCCATCAGGACGTCGAGTCCGCGCCAGCAGCAGCATTGCCGGCGGGGAGTTTTCAGTGGGTGTTCTTCTGCATCAAGGCGAAAGATCTGAGCGATGCGGCGATGGAATGTTCCCATCTGCTTTCCCCGGAAGGCGTCGCCGTACTGATGGCAAATGGGCTAGGCCACGCCGAGTCCCTGGCCGAAGCAGGAATGACCCGAAGCTTGGTGGCGTCAGTGACCTATGGATTGTGCCCCGATGAGAGTGGCGTCGTTGAAGAACGCGGAAGCGGCGGGCTTGTACGGGTGGGTCCCATCTCCACGGAGGGGTCCACTCAAGCCTCCTTTGCCGAGGCGCAAGCATTGTCCGGCATGCTCCAGGAGGCGGGACTTCAAAGCCAAGCAGTGGAGGAGGGCATCTCGCTGATCTGGAAGAAAGCGATGCTCAATGCGGGTTTGAATCCAGTTTGCGCTTTGCTCGGCCAGGAAAATGGCATGCTGCCAGAGAGTAGTTCTTTTGCGCTCTCGATCGAGGCGGCAAAAGAGGTGATTGAGGTGGCGAAGGTCGCCGGAGTAGATCTGTCGGAGAGCGATCCTGAACAGTTGCTGAGAGATCTTTGCCGGGATACGGCAACCAATCGTTGCTCGACTCTTCAAGACCTTGAACGGGGTCAACAGACTGAAATGGACTGGATCTGTGGTGCGGTGACGCGCATTGCGGAACGATCTGGCATCGACACCCCGGCCAATCGCCTGCTGGCGAAGCTGGTGCAGGATGCCGAATTCGCCAGTGTGGCGATCTGAAATTTACAAGCGAGTAGGAACCAGATAGGCGCAGTCGCGCCGACCGATCAGGAGACTGAAAACGATGACTGACCAGCCAAGGATTCAGAGCCTTTCACTCGAAGAAGAGATGAAGAGTTCCTACCTCACCTACGCGATGAGCGTGATTATCCAACGCGCACTCCCGGATGTCAGAGACGGCCTCAAGCCATCTCAGCGGCGAATCTTGGTCGCGATGAATGACCTCAACCTGGGACCTCGGTCCAAGCACCGCAAGTGCGCAAAGGTCGCCGGTGATACATCTGGTAACTACCATCCCCATGGCGAGTCGGTGATTTACCCGACCCTCGTTCGTATGGCGCAGCCTTTCAACATGCGCCAGACGATGGTCGATGGGCAGGGCAACTTCGGCTCCATCGATGGAGATCCACCGGCTGCGATGAGGTACACGGAAGCTCGCATGACCGAAGCTTCGACCGAGATGCTCGCAGACATCGACAAGGAGACCGTCGATTTCATCCGGAACTACGACGACACCCGCGACGAGCCGACAGTACTTCCGGGCAAGTTCCCCAACTTGTTGGTCAACGGCGGCTCCGGGATTGCCGTGGGCATGTCGACCAACTTCGCCCCACACAACCTGCAAGAAGTGTGCTCTGCGCTGTTGATGGTGCTCGACAATCCGGATGTACAACTGGCAGAACTGATGCAAGTCATCGAGGGCCCCGATTTCCCGACCGGCGGAGTGGTCTGCGGTCGTAGAGGGATTCTCGATGCCTACAGCAAGGGACGCGGACTACTCACGCTGCGGGCCAAGACCCATTTCGAGGATGTGACCAAGCAGAAGGAAGCCATCGTCGTCACCGAGATTCCCTACCAGGTGTCAAAGGCCAAATTGGCCGGAGATATTGCGGGGTTGGTCAAAGATGGGCGAGTGACCGGGATTTCCGATATCCGTGATGAATCGGATCGCACCGGGATTCGCCTGGTGGTCGAACTGAAAAAGGACGAAAACGCTCAGGTCATCCTCAATCAGCTGTTCAAGCACACGCAATTGCAGACCACCTTTGGAATCCAGCAGATCGCACTGGTCAATGGCAGACCCAGAACCTTGACCCTGGTTCAACTGCTTCACGCATACCGTGACCATCGCGGGGTTGTGATCCGCCGTCGATCTCGCCACCTGTTGGCGAAGGCGGAACGCAAGGCGCACATACTCGACGGACTGATCATCGCTACCGACAACATCGATCGCATCATCGAACTGATCCGCTCGAAGCACAGCGAGGATGAGGCCAGGGATGCAATGATGGCCGAGTTTGGACTGACCAGGATTCAGTCCGATGCCATCTTGCGGATGCAGCTGCGTCGACTGACAGGCCTCGAGAGGGAGAAGCTTCAGGGCGACTTGGCTGAAACCCGTGAGGAAATTAACTACCACAGAACCGTACTGACCGACGATTCCGTGGTCCGGGAACTCATCCGTGAGGACATTCATGATCTGAGAGAGCGCTTCAAGGACACTCGCCGGACGAGGTTCGAGGAAGACGCAGAAGAGATCAACTACGCCGACCTCATCACGGAAGAGGATGTGGTCGTGACCCTGACTCATCAGGGCTACGTCAAGAGGACGCCGTTGACCAGCTACCGCTCGCAAGGACGGGGCGGAAGAGGGGTCTCCGGTGGTTCGGTCCGCGAAGACGATTTTGTCAAGAACCTGTTCGTGGCTGGAACCCATGACACGCTGCTGTTGTTCTCCGATCGAGGGAAGGTCTACTGGCTAAAGGTCTACCAACTTTCCGACATGACCAGAACCGCCAAGGGTAAACCGGTGGTGCATCTGCTACAGCTCGAGAATGATGAGAAGATTCTCCGAATGATTCGGGTGGCAGAATTCGACGATCGACAACTGCTGTTTGCGACACGCCTTGGTAAGGTCAAGAAGACACCGCTGGTGGCCTACTCACGCCCGAAGAAAACCGGCATCAAGGCCATCAAGATCAACGATGAGGATCAACTGATCGGGGTGGCCATCACATCCGGTGAGGATGAGGTGGTGCTTTCCACGGCGTCCGGGATGTCGATCCGATTCACCGAAAAGGACGCTCGCCCGATGGGAAGAGATGCTGCAGGTGTGAACGGGATTTCCCTCGGCAAAGATGACCAGGTGGTGTCGATGACCGTTGTCGAGGATGACGGAGCGTTGCTGACGGTGTGTGAACATGGATTTGGCAAGAAAACCTTGTTCAGCGAATACAGGATGCAAAAGCGTGGCGGCAAGGGATTGATCGATATCCGCACTACCAAGAGGAACGGAGCCGTGGTCTCCGCAAAGGCCTTATCTGGAGATTGCGACGCCATGCTGATGACGTCCTCTGGCATGCTGGTGAGGATCTCCTTGGCCGATGTTCGACCGATTGGACGCAATACCCAGGGTGTCCGATTGATCAAAGTGAAGAAGGATGACCGGGTGATCGGCATGGAATTGGTCGAGTCTGCCGTAGATGATCCCGAATTTGATCAGGAACAGGAATAAACAACTCCGAAGTGGGTGGTAGATTCTTCTCCTGGTTCATGGCATATCATTCTTGATTGTCCCATCCGTTTCGGGGCCATTCTAATGCTCCCTGCGTTGAGTCGCAGATTGAAGGAGCACGGAAGAGGAACCGATTCGGGCTGAGACACGTTCAAGCTCTGTGGTGCATGGTACTTCTCACAACTTGCGCGACGCCGATTCGGGGAAAAGGGGATACAGGGGAAGTCGGGGTCTATTGTGGTGCACGGGTACTGTCCTCCGAAGTGCTGGGGATTCTAGACACAGGAACGGGAAATCCTGAGTTCTGGATCACTGGTGCCGGAGAAATCCATACAGGTTTGCTGACCCGGCTGGGTCGCTACCGATTAATCACAAGGAGAATCGTCGGGGACTTCGAGAGTCGCGGCAGAGTGGGCCAAGGAGCCGATTCGCTGCGCCGGCCTATCCGGCCGAAGATCGGTCCAATCGACGGCTGAAAATGACTACTGAATCGAAATCGCTCATCGTACAGAGCGATGGAACCCTGCTACTGGAGGTCCATCATCCCTCAGCGCAGAGGCTCCGACACGAATTAGCGGCCTTCGCCCATCTGGAGAAGAGCCCCGAGTACTTTCACGAGTACCGGATCACCCCCATCTCACTGTGGAATGCGGCACAGTCGGGCTGGAGTCGTGAGCGGATTGTCGATTTACTCACAGATAACGCTCGCTACCCGGTTCCGAAGGCGCTCATCGATGTCATCGATAAAGCCCTTGAGAGCTTCGGTCGCTTTGAGTTGGTGCGCGGAGAAGAGAATGACGATCTGATTCTGCGCCCTCGCGATGCACAAGACGACCACCTGACCGCGCTGTGTCAGAGACCTTCTCTGGCGAAGATCCTTGTCGAGCCGGTCGAGGGTAATGCATACATCATCGACCCGATCCAGCGAGGCGCGCTGAAGGTCGCAATGATCCGTAATGGATTCCCGGTGGCCGATCGAGCGGGCTTCAAGTCGGGCGCATCTGTAGATGTGAAATTCGATGAAGCTTCCGAGTTCTCGCTCCGCAACTACCAGGTGGAGTCGGTAGACGCATTCTTTTCGTCACAGGGCGGTGGAGGCGGATCAGGGGTAGTGGTGCTCCCCTGCGGTGCGGGAAAAACGATGGTCGGTATCGGCCTCATCGAGAAGATCAAATGCCAGACCTTGATCCTGGCTCCGAACATCACCAGCGTCAGACAGTGGCGCAAGGAGATCATCCGCTGGACCAATCTAGGGGAAGACGATGTAGCAGAGTATTCCGGGGCCAGGAAAGACATTGCGCCGATCACTGTTGCGACTTACCAAATTACCGCGCATAGAAAATCAAAGACGGACGAGTTCACCCATCTCGATCTCTTCTCCAGTAATGACTGGGGGCTGATCATCTACGATGAGGTCCACATGCTGCCGGCTCCAGTGTTCCGCTTTACTGCGGAAATCCAGGCGCGCAGGCGTCTGGGCCTGACTGCGACACTGGTGCGTGAGGATGGCCGTGAGGATGAGGTGTTCACGCTGATCGGGCCGAGGATTTACGACATGCCATGGCGAGACCTCGAAAAGGAGGGCTTCATCGCGAAGGTGCGTTGCGTCGAGGTGCGCCTCGACCTGCCCCTGGATGAGCGAGATTCGTATCTGTCTGCGGATCGACGCCACAGATTTCGCATCTCTTCGGAAAACCCGATGAAATTGAGACGCCTTCACGGAATTTTGAAACGGCATGAAGGAGATCGGATCCTGGTGATCGGGCAGTACCTGCGCCAACTGAAAGAAGTCTCCCGTTCGATCGGCGCGCCGCTGATCACCGGGCACACCCCACAAGATGAACGGGAGCGTCTCTATACGGCCTTCCGTGGTGGAGAGATTCCGGTTCTGATCGTCAGCAAGGTGGGGAATTTCGCGGTCGATTTACCCGATGCGTCGGTGGCGGTCCAGATCTCTGGAACCTATGGATCGAGACAGGAAGAGGCCCAGCGTCTCGGCCGTGTCCTACGTCCCAAATCCGATGGCCGTGAGGCCACATTTTACTCACTCGTGACCCGAGACTCCCGGGATCAGGATTTCGCTCTGCGGCGGCAGCGTTTTCTGATGGAGCAGGGCTACCAGTACGAAATTGAAGAACAAGAAGAGGTGCTCCAATGAGCGCAGTCTGCGAGTTTTTGAAAGGTCTGAAGAAGGCCGAGTTGCAGACAATTCACCAGTTCTGGCTCCCTGGCGAATCGGTTCAAGCCAAAGCAGAGGAACTACGAACACGAGTGGGTTCCGCGCTCAGAAAAGGTGTTGGAATCGAGGAGCGGGTCGCACGTTTGAGCCAATCGCAACGGCGGTTGATCATCACTGTGCTGGGGAGATCGACACCCCGAGCTCCCCTGGCCGACCTGCAGGAGGCTCTCGCCCTTGGCGGTGCGTCCCGAATCGAAGTGGAGGCCACCTTACGCCAGCTCGTCGAGCGAGGATTCATCTCCAGGAACAAGAAGAAAGACCGGGCAAAACCGGAAGTGCTGGAGATTCCCGATGAACTCGCTGGTCACCTGGCACGAGTCCTGGAGGTGGGGGGAGGTGAGCCCACATCCGCAGCGGATGTCATCAGCCAGAAGCGGCTACCTTTTGAGATTGACTTCGAAAGCGGCACCATCGAGGAGCGTATCGATCAACTGGCGGACCCGGTTCTGGTGAAACTGTGCCACCTAACCCTCAAGAAGAGGGGCATCTTCGACCTGGATTCTCAGCCGGCGCTCGATGTGATGGAGGCTGCGGGGATCGAGGACCCGGACCTCACGCCCTGGAGAACCCTTTTAGAAGACGCCGGGATCGGAACCATCGGAAGCATCAGCCTGCAAGACTTCGGGATTTCGATTCCGGATCCCGCACTGGTGATTTTCCAGGAGTGGATCCAGATCAGAGCCAAAGCGCGCATCGATGATGTCGCGGAACCCGACAGTATCATCGAGGCGGGTGTGGATCTGTTCATCGACCTGGAGCGATTCTCTCTTCAGGTGGAGCAAAACCCGATCAGGCTGACCCGCTTGGGTAGTTTTCCCAAGAGGCTGGCGGAGCAGTGTCGCCAAGGCATGTTGCTGGAGAGACTCGATTCATTCCTCGAGGGAGACTCCGTGACCAGCGTGTTGCGGGTTGCCTTACGATTGGGAATCATCGAAAACTTTGCCGGTGAGTTGCGGGTCAACAGTGAAAGTCTGGCCTCGTGGAGAAACCTGGAGTTTCGGCGCAAGGTAGAGGTGTTGTTACATCGCTTCCTCGAAGAGAGCGCCGGCGAACGCTGGTCCTTCCACCAGGAAGCACTGCGAGACATCTTGATGGATGCGCTGCGCGCTACCGAGGGAGACAGTTGGCGTTCCCTTGATGGCCTGATCGATCACTGTGTTGGAACCTACATGCTGGAGCTGGAAGAACGCGAAGTGGCCAGCTCGTTACGTCTCCGCCGCGAAGAGGACTTCGCGCAGAAGCGGCTACAGAGTCCATTCCATCGACTCGGAACCGACCTGGCGTATTGGATCGTCAACCGGCTGTTGTGCCTGGGAATGTGCGAGATCGGCCAGATCGACGGCTCTTTGGCGGCCTTCCGGCTGACCTCTCTGGGTCATGACCAACTGGGGCATCCATGCGAATCTGGCGAGTGCCGCATCCTGGTCAATCCAGATTTCGAGATCATGTTGTTCACTGGAGGCGTGGATGGGATGTGTCTCGAACTGCAACTGGCACGCTTTTGTGAGCGGCTCTCTGCGGAGCGGGTGAGAAGATTCCGGGCGACACCAGAATCGATGCGATTTGGGATTCGGTCTGGGCTGGCGATCGACGAGATTCGCAAGGTGCTCGAAGATGCGAGTGATCACCCTCTCCCCGAGACGGTGGCGGTGTCGATTCGCGACTGGGGACGTGACATGGATTGGGTACAAGCTCGTCCGGCGATCATTTTTTCCGGACTGCGTCCTGATCGTTGCAAGTCGCTGCGAGAACTGCTCGATCAGGAAAAAGTCAAACACGTGGAGCTGGGAAGAGGTGAGATTCTGATTCCCGGTAGCACCCTTCAGTCCACGGATGGATCCAGCCCTGGATTTATCGATCGTTTGCGAGAAGAGGGCTGGTTGGTGCGGATCCAGGAGGATACAGCCCTGCGCTTGAAGTCCCCCTCCAAGGAATCGCAATGACCGATTCGATGTCCGCTCCAGACTCCAGCACCCTGGGAGTTTCAATAGACCTGATTCATCTGCCGATCCAGATCACCGCAGAGCAACTTCGAGATGTCTATATGGAGGTCTCCGGAACGTGTGGCTATGAAAATTTCACAAAGACCGCCATGGGAGCGCGGCTCGAGTCGAGCCCCGGCCCAGAATCTGGCATATCGAGAGTCACCTTCGCCAAAGATCGCGTGCAATTCGAGGAGCAGGGTGCCGGCACTGGCACCGATGTGCTCTTTCGGAGGATCGAGGAAGTACTGAGGTCATTGAGGCAGTGTGTCAACATCCCGATGATCGTTGCCCGGACCAGGAATCACCGTACTCTTTTGCAGGTTCCAGGCGGCGGAGAAGCTTCTAGATGGCTGTCGGAGCACGCCTTCAACCTCGACGGTGAAGATTTCAATGCCATCGGAAGACCCGCGACGGTCTCAGGGCTGAGACTGCAGTTGCCTCCTCAGGTTCAAGGCGAAGCGCATCACCTGGTGCGTATCGAAGCGTGGCTGAAAGATCCCCGGTCATTGTTCATCGAGGATGTGGCGACCTGGAGATTCCCTCTTCCAGTCGATCAGATGGAGAAAATGGGTCAGGATCTGCGAGCAGCGGAGCAGGTGACGGCGGTGGGAATCCCTGCGTGGATCGCCAGCCTCGGGCGATAGCGACTTCCTCGGATCCGGGACCTTCCGTTACCACCCCCGGTTGTTCTTCAACCATGGCGGCGGAGGCTCATCGATCTTTTCCTCTTCATCGATATTTCGCAGCGGAACCTCGAGAAGAGTCCTGACCTGATTTTCCAGGTCCTTTTCCAGTTCGTTGTTGGATTCGACCAGCAAGACATGGTCTGCAGCGTTTTCCTCGACCTCGATCCCTGAATCGTGAAGGATCATCTGGTACTTGTCCTTGTCGGTTCGACGACCAAATCCTTTTTGGTCACCCACGGCGTCCGCCCGGACTCCGAGGGCGGAGACACGGTTGAAGCAACTCATGCGTAACTCGGAATCTGAACAGGCGACGAGGACCTTGGGTCCGGTCATTTGGGCTCCTTACAGAGGTGTCGAATCGGTTGGGTTTGGTACTTCAGTTGAATCCTTGCGATCATTCTTCAGGTAAACCACGCGCTGTGGAAATGGGATCTCGATCTTTTCCCGGAGAAAGGTGTTGTAGATCTCACAGGTCAAAAGGTGTGTCATCTTTCCGCGCAACACTGGTTCTTCGATCCACGCCAGTAGCTCGAAGACAACGCTTGAATCTCCCAGTTGTCGGCAACGCACCCTTGGTTCAGGGTGGGTCATGATTTCCGGGTGGCCTTCGGCAATTTTCACCAGCAGTTCTTCGACGCGTTCGAGATTGGTTCCATAGGCGACCCCCACCTTGACGCGGATTCGCTCCTTCTCGTAGGGCCCCCCGCTCTCGTTGGTGATCTTTGAGTTTCCCATCACCGAGTTGGGGATGGTGATCTCGACATCGTCTCGAGTCAGCATACGAGTACTTCGCAGCCCGATGTTGGTTACCCGACCCCGCTCCCCGCTGTCGAGGATGATGTAATCGCCCAGTTTGTAGGGTGAATCTGCGAGGATGAAAGCTCCAGCAAACAAGTTTGCCAGGCTGTCCTTGGCGGCAAAGCTCAGGGCTAATCCGATGATGCCGGCGGAAGCCAACCATGCTGTGGGGTCTATTTCCCACGCAATGAACATGAAATAGACCGCAGCGCCGATGATGACCAGCAGCGAGATGTTGTAGTAAAGGGGCAGAGTTCTCGGCTGCACCATCTGGTATTGATCATTCCTTCGGCTGATGCTGTCCAGGATCAGTCGAGACGACCGTATCATGAAGCTACAGATGATGAAGATGGCGATGGTCTGAAGACAAGATCTCGTGGTGAACAGAAGTGATTCATTCAACCCAACCTTCTGCGATGCCAGGTCAAGCCCGAGCAGTAGCACCACCAGAAAAACCGGGCGATGCATCAATGCGATGAATTCATCGTCGAGAGAGTTCTTGGTTTTTTTTGCCCAGCGTCCGGCCAGACTGGTGAGAATCCAGTCGGAGAGTTTCGCAGCGATGATGGAAAGCACGATGATCAGAGCGGATTGAGCCAGTGGTGGGAGCTCGCCCCAGAACTGGATCACATCGGCCTTCATTGCCATCCACTGCGGCTCGGATGCGGTTTCACTGATGGGCGGGGTGGCCTGCTGTGTGTTCATGTTCCTCATTCCCACACTCGCACGCTGATCGACCGATGGTGCGGAGCAGATCTGTGTTCAAAGATGAAGATTCCCTGCCATTGTCCCAGGTCGAGGACGCCATCGGTGACGGGGATACTTTCCCCTGTGTTGGTTATCGCCGCTCGGAGGTGGGAAGGCATGTCATCGGGGCCTTCGCTGGTGTGGGTGTAGGCAGCATCCCCTTCCGGGGCGAGTTTCTGGATCCAGCGCTGCAAGTCCTGCCTCGCCGAAGGGTCGGCATTTTCCGTGATGATGAGGCTGGCACTGGTGTGCCGGATGAAGATGGAGCAAACACCGGTTTCGATATCTGCCCGCTTCACCGCCTGGGCAACGGGATCGGTAATCTCATGAAGCCCGCGTCCAGGAGTCTCAAATGTGATCGTTTCCCCGAACAATTCGCCTCCTTCTGGCGGATGCTCCGCTTGATTGGCAAGTCTAATGCTACCAGAATCAGGTACACAACCCACAGAAGAGGAATGGGGAAGAAGATGTCCGTCATTACCCGGTTTGCAATCTTGCTACTGTTGCCACTCACTGGATGCCTGG
>Ga0302139_10000072_pt1 | contig 38767 bp, 29 predicted proteins | sample CBN3_331_MG_FD_203104 | JGI IMG/M metagenome (GOLD analysis project Ga0302139, IMG submission 203104) | Marine microbial communities from Western Arctic Ocean, Canada - CBN3_33.1 | ecosystem: Environmental > Aquatic > Marine > Oceanic | place: Canada: Western Arctic Ocean | collected 2017-09-15 | reverse complement strand
GCTCGACAGGTGGCTCGACAGGTGGCTCGACAGGTGGCTCGACAGGTGGCTCGACAGGTGGCTCGACAGGTGGCTCGACAGGTGGCTCGACTCCCGCAATCGGTGAGTCGTCCGGATCCGCTTCGACCGACGCATCCGACTCAACGACGTCCGCGGCCTGATCCGGATCCGGTTCGGTCTGCACTGCCTCCGAGACGGCTGTTGGAGTTGCTGTTGAGTGTATGGCAGGAGAAAAAGGAGGAGTGGGTGGAGAATTCGCTGGAGTCAACTTGAGAGGTTCAGTCGTTTTTTTTTGAGTGGGGTCTGCGGTGTTGGGTGCGGTGTTGGGTGTTTGACAGTCGACGATCTGCTTCAACCAGTGACTGACTGCAGTCAGGTGTTCGAGCGTAGCGATGCGAACCAGTGCCAAATCGACGAGTGCTCTGGTCTGTCGAGTCCATCGGGCGCGGCTGACAGTTTCTCCGAGCACCTGCATGGCAGCGATCGCCGTTTCGACTCCCCAACCCTCCGCCATGGCGTGCAATGTCACAGCCGTACTCGGCCCGACGCTCCGCAGGGCTTCGACGCCGGCTCCGGTGGCAGCGACCATCAGATCGCGAGTGCATTCGACGAGTTGCCCGACCAGTTCATCCTGCTGTGCACCGGCCGCCAACGCCGATTCGAAGGCTGCGATCGCATCCCGAGGTCGTTGTTCGACCAGGGGCTCGATGATCGCCAACAACAAAAGGTCGGGTGCGGTTCCCAGCAACCTATGCACGTCCGAAGCTTCGACCTGCTCCTGCCCGAAGGCCAGCAATTGATCGAACATCGACTGGCTGTCGCGCATCGACCCGCCCGATCGGCGAGCGACCAGTTCCACCGCCTCGTCACTGACCGCCACCTCTTCGGACTCGGCGATCGTCTTCAATCGAGCGGCGATCAGGTCGAGTCCGATCAGGCCGAAATCGAACCGCTGACATCTCGAAACAATCGTCTCGGGCAATGCGTTCGGTTCGGTCGTACAAAAGATGAACTTGACGTTCTCGGGCGGCTCTTCCAGCGTCTTCAGCAGAGCGTTGAAGGCTTCGGTGGTCAGCTGATGCACTTCGTCGATGATGTAGATCTTGTACGGCGAACGCATACTCCTGACACCGACATTACGCCGCAGATCGCGGATGTCGTCGATGCGTCGATTCGACGCACCATCAATCTCGAGCACATCGACATCCTGACCCGCCGCGATGCTCTGACACACGTCACACTCGTGGCACGGCTGATTGTCCCTGGGGCTCGGGCAATTGAGCGTCTTGGCGAGAATCCTGGCCATCGACGTCTTGCCGACGCCACGGGCACCGGTGAACAGGTAGGCATGAGCGACCCGGCCGGTGTTGATAGCGTTCTGCAGTCCGCCGGCAACGTGTTCCTGCCCAATCACCTCTTCAAAGGTCTGAGGCCGAAAACGGCGAGCCAGGACGGTGTAGTGAGTCGACTGCGAGTCCATCGGGTCCATGCGGCTCGAAGCATCCTGCGCGAGCGGTTTGAAGTTGTCAGTGGTTTGGCAAACCGACCGGAAAGCCGCGAAAGGCTATCTCCGCCTGCACCTGAGAGCCAAAATGCTTAGGGCTGCTTCCGTTAGGATCTGACCCGGTTCACACGGCCTCACCGCATTTGGAGATAGCCTCTCGGGACTCGCCGTCGGCCGCCCGAGCCTGCTACTCATCACGCCCCGATTATCACCCCACCGCCGCACGCGTCAAGACTCCGACTACACCTCCGTCCGCAACCAGCCTCCGCGTCGGTATCGCCACAACAACAATACGGCCCGCACCACCACGTCGGCACTCATCGCAATCCACGCTCCCAACAGCCCCAACTCCATCACCACACCCAACCACCAGGCAAGCGGCAAGCGGACTCCGAAGATGCCGATCACATGAGCCAGCAGTGGGAACTTCGTGTCACCGGCTCCGCGAAGTGCCGACGTGTACACAATCGACAATGCCAGTGGCAACTGGAACAACGCGTTGACGCGAAAAGGAAACGTGCCCTCCGCGACCACCTCGCTCGACGTGTGCATCTGGTCAAACAACCACCCCGCCGCAAACAGAAAGACCACTCCAATCACGATCGACAACAACCCACACTGACGGGCAGTCTCGTGACCAGCCGCCATCGCTCGCTCGGGACGACCCGCTCCCAACGACTGACCGATCAACGTCGCTGCAGCAGCACCCCACGCCACCGCCGGCAAATAAGTGATCCCCTCGATCCGCACTCCCACGATATGAGCGGCAAACACCGCACCGCCACGTCCGATGTCGTCCAACTTCGAAATGATCATCAAGAACAAGAACTGACCGCCCCACGTCACCGCGCCATCAACGCCCGCAGGTCCACCGATCCTCAGGATCCTGCGGACCGATTCGCCACGCAAACGCAACTCGCTCGGCTCGAGCCGCAACCCCGAAACACCACGGCACAACACCAACACGATCAGCAGACATCCAACAAACCGAGCCGCCAGCGTGCCGGCTACGATCCCGTCAATCCCCCACGGCTCGATCCACCACACAGCCCCTGAGCCCCCACCACCCAAGCCGAAGACCAGAGTGCTGGAAACGATCACGTTCAGCAGGCTGACGAGGCCGAGTACGACCATCGGCGTCCGCATGTTGCCGCTACCACGTAGTGCTGCGGCAGCCGCCAGAGTGACTCCGGTCGCGATATGGCCGACACCATCGACTCGAAGATAATGCACCACGATCCGGCCATCCTCACCGGTCATCGCCAGCAATCGCACCATCGTCGGAGCCGCCACGTAGATCAACGCGTAGACGGCGCCTCCGGCCACGCCAGCCAACGCCAGCGACCGATTCATGATCCGATTGGCCGACTCGGCATCACCCGCTCCACGATGACGAGCCACCAAAGCCGTGGTGCCCGTGGCGACCAGCCCGAACAGCATCGATGCCAGCCAGCCGACGTAGGCGGCCAATCCCACCGCTCCGGTCGCCAACTCGCTGATGCCCTCGATCCGACCACTCAGCCAGGTGTCATAAAGCCCCACCAGGAAACCCAGCACCTGCTCGCACAACACCGGCCACGCCAGCCAAAACACGACACGTCGCAACGAACCCGACAACAACGGGTTCTCCGACATCGCCACATCACCCGACGGCGCGTCGCTCATGCCGGTCGAATCAACCCGTCAGCGATCAGAAGATCGATCGCCGTGCCGAACCCGGCCACTGTCGACTCAATGTCCAGATCCGTGTGAGCCGAAGACGTCGATCCGGCCCAGCCCATCCAGTCAACTCCACCCAACAACAACGCGCAGCGGAACGCGTGACCCAAACGCTCGTCGAACTTCACATCCAACCGCAGGTAATCGCCATCGTAGGGCACCCAGTCGTCGCCGGATGGAGGTGGCCCGTCGTAACCGGGGAAAATCTTGACCGCCGAAAAGTCGCCGTAGGCCGCCCATGGGACGCCCTTCGAGACAAACAACTCGTTGAGCCCTCGGCGCAACACGGCCGCCTGGCGGTTGGCCACGCGAGACGGCTCGCCAGTGGCCACCACGTCCAGAGCCGCACAACCGGCGGCGGCCGACAATGGATTCGCGTTGAACGTTCCCGGGTGCTTCATCTTTTTGCCCAGGCTGTTCCCAAACGCCAATGCGTCCAACAAATCGGCTCGGCCAACCAGACAGCCACCGGGCAATCCGCCGGCCAGCACCTTGGCCAACGTCGTCATGTCCGGAACGATCTCGCAGACCGACTGAAATCCGCCTTCGTGCACGCGGAAGCCGGTGATCACTTCGTCAAGAATCAGGATCGTATCCGCGTCGGACGTCAACTTCCGCAACTCCTGCAGGAACTCGGATCGCACCGGCACCGCCCCCCAGCGACTGCCGTTGCCCTCGTGAATCACACACGCTGGACGGTACGCTTCGATCGCCGCGGCCGTGGCTTCGAGATCGTTGGGAGGCACGATCACCAGGTCGTCATAGACGCCCTCGGGGATCCCCGGCACGCTGTAATCGGACGGGTCGTGATGAGGTGGTGACGCGGCGGGGATCAGTTGATCGTGCCAGCCGTGAAAATGACCGGCGAACTTCAACACCTTCGTCCGCCCAGTGACGATCCGAGCCACTCGAACGGCCATCAACGTGGCCTCGGTCCCACTGTTGGTGAATCGGATCCGCTCGGCCGAAGGCACCAACCGCTGAACCCGCTCGCCCCACTCCAACTCCAACTCGTGGCAGGCACCGGGATGAGTCGATCGGGCGACCTGGTTTGACACGGCCTCGACGACTGCCGGATGAGAATGCCCCAACAGCAAACTGCCGTGACCCATCCAATAGTCGATCAATTCGTTGCCGTCGCGATCCGTCTTTCGCGAACCGAAGGCGTGGTCGATGTAGATTGGGAACGGGTCGAGATAGCGACTGTCATGAGTCACACCGCTGGGGAACAGACGCATGGCCCGCTCGTACAACTCCGCCGAACTCGAAAACGATTTGCGAAATTGACTCGCAATCTGACGCGACACCATCTGGCTCATCACACCGCTCCTGTTACCCGACGCACCCCCCGGTTGACCATCCGCTCACTTCTCGTCCGGCACCGGGATATTGAAGTCACCGGCAAGATTGCGCCAGATCGAATGGACATGGTTGGCACTGTTCTGGGTGTTGTTGTATTCGATCAAAAACGTCGGCCCCTGCACCCGGTAATAATGACGCTCGTTCTGCTTCGAACTGCCCCACCAGGCAAAATGGATGTTCTCGATCCCCGCCTTGTTGATCTCACCCCGCCGTTGCCTTTCAACGTCGCCAGGCATGTTCTTCAAGTACTCGCTCAACAACGTCTGCATCAGTTTTTTCTGAGTGGCACTCATCTTCGAAACCGGCAACCCGGCCGGGTCGGTAGTCTCGGGCTGAGCGACCCCGCCGCCACGCAGATCATCCGGAGCCTCCCGGGAACGCCAAACGACTTTTTGCTGTTGGGGAGTGCACGTTGTGAGAATCGAACGAGCCAGGTCCTCTTCGGGACCGAGCACGCGAATCTGGCGACCCGGTCCGGCGTCGATCGTTCCCGGGTTGGCTCCGTAGAACTCCGGCGTCGTCGACACCAACAGACCGTCAACGAACGTGTAATTCAACGACAGGTGGTGGCCCTCGAACCGCCAACCCCAACTGCCCCGTGAACCGGGCTCGCCGAATACGCTGATGTAGTACTTGCGAGGATCTCGATTGGCACGCCGAGACACCCGATCACCACCCTCGAGCAGATACAACACCTCCTCAAGACTCATCACGTTCAACGACTGCTCGTATCCCGCGTCGGACAAACCGCTCCGCAACAAACTCATCGCCGATCGCAACGGTGCCCCCTCGAGATCCATGACCGGCAACCCCTTCCGCACACGCGGGATGAAATGCCAATTGACCCGCTCCTTGTCACCAAACAGGAAACGACACCGCTTGGCCTGGGGCTCGTCCAAAGTCTCCAGGAACGCCACACAGGCAGTGGTCATCGCCGCGGACGAACGAACGCGGGCACTCGGACGAGCCAGCAGCAGCGACCCCAGTACCAGCAAGACCAGAGTGGCAGCAACACATCGTCGGATAGGCATCGTTTCTCTCTCCACAGAAATTTCTCAGACTGCCTCTGCACACCAGCCGCGGCCAGCACGCTCGGCCGAACACTCCACCAAAAAGCTCAACCCGGAGGCCACTCCAGCCGCCGTCCTCCCAGGACATGAACATGAAGATGATCCACACTCTGTCCCCCGTCCTCACCACTGTTGATCACCGTACGGAATCCACTCTCCAGACCCAACTCCAATGCAACCTGTCGTGCCACCAGCATCAGGTGTCCGATCAACAACTCGTCCGCATCCTCTAATTCGGCCAACGACACGATCGGCTTGCGAGGTATCACCAGCACGTGGACCGGAGCCTGAGGAGCCACATCGTGAAACGCCAGGCAGAGATCGTCTTCATGGACAATCTCTGCCGGGATCTCCTTGTCGATGATCTGCTGAAACACTGTCATGTCATGTCAGTTCAAGCCGCGATCCGAACCGTCGTGCGGCACGCTACCACAACAGGTCCCGATTCTCAATTCGCCGCCACGTCGCCATTGGGATTCGCCATACCGCCCAGTTGTGTCTCGGCCAAGTTGATCGCCGCCAGCAGTCCGCGGGCCTTGTTCAGAGTTTCGATGTATTCGGTTTCAGGCACACTGTCGGCGACAATCCCCGCTCCAGCCTGCACGTGCACCACGCCGTCCCGCATCACGACAGTACGCAACGCGATGCAGGTGTCCATGTTCCCCGTGAAATCGACGTACCCGACCGCTCCGGCGTAAGGGCCTCGGCGATGAGGCTCCAGTTCGTCGATGATCTCCATCGCCCGCACCTTGGGTGCTCCGGAAACTGTCCCGGCCGGAAGGCCGGCTCGCAAGGCGTCCAGAGCCGTCTGGCCGTCCGTCAATCGGCCGCGGACGTTCGAGGTGATGTGCATCACGTGACTGTAGCGTTCCACAACCATCACGTCGGTCAGTTCGATGCTGCCAAACCGAGCAACTCGACCGACGTCGTTGCGGGCCAGGTCGACCAGCATCACATGCTCGGCACGCTCCTTCGGGTCCGCCAACAACTCCTCGGCCAACGCCCGGTCCGCCTCCTCCGTCGCACCTCTCACTCGAGTCCCGGCCAATGGCCTGATCGTGACTTCGTCGTCCTCGACCCGCACCATAATCTCCGGAGAACTCCCCACAAGATCCACCGCTGGAGACCGCAACAGAAACATGAACGGGCTGGGATTGACGACGCGAAGTGCACGGTACACATCCAAGGCGGCAGCCTCGGTCTCCAGACGCAATCGCTGGCTGAGTACGACCTGGAAGATGTCTCCGGCACGAATGTAACCCTTGCACGTCTCGACCGCCGATTCGAAGTCCTGCTGCGACACGTTCGACGTCGTTTGGACCTCGGTTGCGCGAGCCGCATCAAAGTCGGCCAATTGCAATTCGTCTCCAGCCGTCCCCAGCTGTTCACACAACAGGTCCACCCGACGGCACGCCCGGTCGTACTCGGCTGCCAGGTCCGGAGCGTCCGCTCGGGCATGAGCCACCGCGAGGACGGTCTTGTTGATGTGATCGAAGACGACCATCGCATCGTAAAAGGCAAACGCCATGTCGGGCAGGTTGCGGTCGTCCTGCGGAGCATTCGGCAAATGTTCGCTGTAACGGATCACGTCGTAACCGGCATACCCAACCGCACCGCCGCAGAATCGAGGCAGCCCGGCAAGGGGTAGAGCCCGGTATCGAGCCAGTAACGACTCGAGCTCGGACAGGGGATCCTCGACCTCCCGAACCTCACCCGTTGCCGTCTCCGGCAAAACACCCGTCGGATCCTCGCCAGCGGCCGTCACCGTCACACTCGTCCCGTAAGCTTCAATTCTCAGAAATGGATCCGATCCCACAAAACTGAATCGACCAACACGCTCACCACCCACCACGCTCTCGAACAAAAACGCACTCTCGCCGGTGCCGATGCGACAGAAGGCACTGACCGGAGTCAATGTGTCACTGACCAGCTGCCGATACACCGGCAGCAAAGCGACCGTGTCCGACGATTCTGCCAGGCGAGTGAACGTGTCGAGATCGGGGAGATGAGGCATCAGAGGTGGACCGGTCCGGACGTCAGAGGATTCCGCATTCTAACGGTTCCAGCCTCGGGCCACACCTCGCTTGACGGAGCAACTCGCAGGGCTAGAATGACCGGCTCGCCAGAAAACTCGATCCTTCCACACCTCCGCACAACCGCCAACCCGTCCGACCTGCCCGCCGAATGTCACTCGAATGAAGAAATGCCGCCGCTGTTCGAAACCGGCCACGCTGCACATCACCGAGATGCGGGAAGACGAAGTGCACGAATTGCACCTCTGCGAAACCTGCTATCAGGAATACCTCGAATACTCCGATCACCCCGATGAGTCTGACTCCGATGTCGAGTCGCCCGAAATCGCCATCGAACTCGACGAAGACCAGACACTCGAAGATCTCGACCAGGCCGCATGCCCCAACTGTGGGATCAGCTTCCGAGAATTCCGCAGCCAGGGTCGACTCGGATGCCCGCACGACTACACTGAATTCGAGAATGAACTGCTGCCTCTACTCGAGAGCATCCACGGAGAAACTCAACACTGCGGCAAGCTGCCGACTCGGGCGGCTGATTCCAGTCGACAGCAGTACGAACTGATCCGGCTCCGCAAGGAGCTGCAACAGGCGGTGGGATCCGAAGACTACGAATCGGCGGCCCAACTCCGCGATGCCATCGTCTCGCTCGAATCCGACCTCGGACTCTCCGATCAACAAATCCTCGACTGACCCCCCAGGCCTGTTCCCGCTATTTCCATCCCGTCCTTGGCCGCACGCGAGACACCGTCGTGGACCTCGACAGCCTGATCCCTACCAGCGGTTCGTGGCTCCAGGGTACCGGTCCCGATGCCGATATCGTCGTCTCCAGCCGAATTCGCCTCGCGCGAAATCTCGCTCGCTTTCCGTTCATCAGCCGAGCCGACGACGACCTTCGCAGCGAAATTGCAATACTGCTCCGCGACCAGGTGATGCGGCTCGACTCGGGACCCGGTTTCCACTACCTCGACGTCAATGCACTCGAATCGATCGACCGACAGTTCCTCGTCGAACGACAACTGATTAGCCGAGAACATGCCGAAAGCCACGGAGCACGAGGGGTCGCGATCAGCGACGAAGAACACGTCAGCCTGATGATCAACGAGGAAGACCACCTCAGGATCCAGGTCCTCCAGAGTGGCCTCGCGCTCGAGGAATGCTGGGAACTGATCCAGCAAATCGACGACCAACTCGACACCACTCTCACCTTCGCCTTCAGCGATCGACTCGGGTACCTCACTGCCTGCCCGACCAACGTCGGCACCGGAATCCGAGTCAGCGTATTGCTGCACCTGCCGGCACTCGTGCTCACCAAGGAAATCAACAAGGCCTTCAACGCACTCCAGAAAATCAACCTCGCCGTTCGTGGACTCTACGGCGAAGGCAGCCAGGCCATGGGTGACTTCTACCAGATCTCGAACCAGATCACCCTCGGCAAAAGCGAACAACAACTCATCGACGGGCTCGGAGACGTGATCCCCAGGATCATCCGATACGAAAGGAAAGTCCGAGACGAACTGGTGAGGAAGAACCGAAGTGAACTCCACGACCAGATCTCTCGTGCCTATGGCATCCTGCAAACCGCACAGACAATCAGTTCGGAAGAAACCATGCAACGACTCTCGAGCGTCCGCATGGGTATCAACCTCGAACTGATCGACGATCTCGGTATCCCCGCCGTCAACGAATTGCTGATCCATACGCAACCCGCACACCTTCAGAAACTGAACAACAGCCAACTCGAGGTGCGCGAACGCAACGAAGCCCGCGCCACCTTCCTCAGACGACGACTCGCTGAACGACGGGGCGAACAGAACTGACGCGACGACTTGCGGTCAAGACTCCCAACCTCGCCGGACGCTTCAGTCGCGGAACTTCGCCAGCAACGGAGCGACCACCGTCTCGGGTACGAACTCGACCAATTGGTCCACCGAACCCGCTCGACCCATGCCGGCGATCTGCTTGATCAGTGTGCTCGAAATCGACGTGTACTGCTCGCTGGCCATCAAGAACACTGTCTCGATGTCAGGCGCCAGGTGACGGTTGGCTAACGTCAACGTGAATTCCGACTCGATGTCCGTCAAAGTCCGCATGCCCCGGAGCATCACGGCCGCACCACACTGTCGGACAAAATCGACCGCCAAACCCTCGAAACACGCTACCTCCACGTTCTCCAACGGAAGTACAATCTCACGCAATAAACTCAAACGCTCCTCCGACGAAAACAACGGAGTCTTGTCCGGGTTGATTCCGATCCCAACCGTCACTCGACCAAACAAACCCGCACCACGCGAAATGATGTCGCAATGGCCCAGAGTCGGTGGATCAAAACTGCCGACATACACCGCGTGCCGTTCGTCCAACTGATCACTCATCAACTCGCTCTTCAACTCGAACCGGTTCGCATCACCAAGACTCCAACAGCCACAACACCACCGTCGGATCTCGCCTACAGCATAACGACCCGCATGGCCTCGCCACGAGCCTTACACAGGCACGATTCGATGATCACTTCCCGCCTGCCATTCTGGCAGCAGGCAGGACGGCCTTGCCGACTTCGTCACTCCGATCACAATCCGCTCGTCGGATTCGGCAATCCCCGAGAATCGGAACGTTGTCGAGGTTCACATCACAAGCTGCTCAATTACAATGACTTGTGGCAAACATGTGGTTTGATACGTTCGGCCGATCCGCTTCGGAACGTCCTTTGCAGTATTGGCCAGACGGTACTCAGTTTCGCGAGTTTCACCACCGTCAGTTTCAGAAGTCCAGGTTGAATATCACCCGCACCTCGACAGGACACCGACAATGGCGGTCTTCCGTTTGGGACAGAGATGGGATCCGCTTCGCGATCTCGAGCGTGAAGTGGATCGGCTCTTGCAGAGCGTTAATCTCACGTTCCACGGTGTCCGTGCGGGTCGCAAGTACCCGGCGATGAATCTGCACGAGTCCTCCGACGCGTATATCTTGACGGCCGAACTCCCGGCGACGGCACCCGAAGATCTCGAAGTCACCCTGGCCAATGGCCTGCTGACGCTCTCGGGACACCGGCGGGACGAGGAGCACATTGCCGAAGAACGCTTCCGCCGCCAGGAACGGCCGCAAGGTACTTGGAAAAGATCTCTGCCCGTCCCCGACAGGATCCAAGAAGACCAACTCTCGGCCGACTTCCACAACGGTGTTCTTGTGATCCGACTCCCCAAAGCACCTCAGGAAAAACCTCGACAAATCCCCATCTCCAGCAACTGACCCCAGCCCATTCACCAGCCAGCTCCATCCGGCCTCACCGGACATGACCATGTCGATCGATCCACCCGACCGCACTCAGCATCTGGTCCCTGCCGCTCAGGCTGGCGACTCGAAGTCCGCGTCGAGCGAACGGTTCGTGTTCACTCCGCCGATCGACATTTTCGAGACGTCCGAGGGATTGATGTTGCGAGCCGATCTGCCGGGCGTGTCGCTCGATTCACTCGAGTTGCAGATCCAGGACAATCGACTCACACTGTTCGGCCGAGTCGAAACGGTCCTGCCGGACGACGCGGTGCCGTTGCACTGCGAGTTCGAGGTAGGCGATTTTCTGAGGTCGTTCATCCTGAGTGACGAGGTCGATTACGAACGGATTTCGGCTCGACTGTCTCACGGAGTGCTCGAAGTCGAACTCCCCCGAGCCACACAGGCCGAACCCCGCCGCATCCAAGTCAACGCCGACTAAGCCCCCGGCAACGGAATCGCTCCCGACGGCGGAGTCCCACCGCCGTCGGTGATGTACTCGCCACGCTGCTTGGCATATTCCGCCCGATTCAACTCGTCGCTGGCCGCACCCCCGACCGCGTCGCCAATCCCCTCGGCAAACAACTTCTTCAGGAACGGCACACACCAGCCGCAGCCGGTCCCCGCACCACCACACTCGCTGACCTGACTCGCACGACGCGGACCGGTGATCCGTATGAAATTGACGATCTTGCGCTTCGGAACGTGGAAGCAGTAACAGATCGTGTCATCGAGTTCCACGCTCAGACTCTCCATTGGCAGGCAACACGATCAGAACGTAGCCGTCGACAACCCGACGGGTCAATCCCACCGGCTTGAGCGCCGCATCCAGAATTCCGCCGACTGTTGTCCGGCTCAGGTCCAAACGCACACTCCGCTTCAACCGATCATCGCCCGCCACACCACCGTCCAATCGAATTTCGATCCCACCCAACTGCTCGACCTCCCGGATGACGGCCGAAACCGGCACCGGCTGCTTGTGGACAAAACGCAAGATCGACAACTGCAACGACCGTTCGATCTCGCGAGCCGGTCGAAGGACTGGCTGCGGTGCTGGCTGCGGTGTTGGCTGCGGTGTTGGCTGCGGTGTTGGCTGCGGTGTTGGCTGCGGTGTTGGCTGCGGTGTTGGCTGCGGTGTTGGTTGCGGTGTTGGCTGCGGTGTTGGTTGCGGTGTTGGTTGCGGTGTTGGCTGCGGTGTTGGTTGCGGTGTTGGCTGCGGTGTTGGTTGCGGTGTTGGTTGCGGTGTTGGCATGGGCTGCCGGCCAGCTGGCTGCTTGGGCGTCGATCCCGCCTGAACCGTCCCCGTCGCGACAGATTCGCCGGTCCGCGTTTCAGCCTGCCCAACGGCTTGCCGATCTTCGGACACAACTTGCCGATGAACCCGCCCATCAGTCCCGCCATGCTTCGGCGGCTCACCCGAAAGAAACAGCATCAGCAACACACCGCCGAGCCCCAGAGCCACGGCCCAGGCGACAACCAGCGGCGATAGAGATTCCAGACGCACGATGAGATCCGATGGACAAGACCTAGTCTGACACGGAGAACGGTTTCAGCCCCTTCATCTTTGCGACCGGTTCGGTCGTCAAAGTGATTCGTTTCTTCCCTTCGTCGACAACGATCACCATCCCCTTGTACTGCTTCATGATCTGGTGAAGCAGCGACTTGACAGTACCGGCCTTCGCCAAGGTCTGCGGCATGTTCTTGGTGAACCCTGACAACTTCAACGCGTCACCATCAATTTCGAATGGCACACGAATCTCTTCGCTGATGAACTCGATGGCATCCTGAAGCGGAGTCCTCCGGAAATCGACCTCGATCTTCACTCCCAACCGTGCCACAACCGTCGCCGGCAGCTGCTTGCCTTTGGGCTTCGGTTTCACAGCGGCAACGCTGAAGTCGGTTCGAGTCGATTCGTCCCAGCTCAACAGAGCGGCCAGAACGATGTTCGGAGCCGCCCGTTCGGGTAGCCGAGTCAGCAGTTGCACGTGACGCTCGCCGACGGCCGTTTCCGTTTCCAGCACATAGGCCGACATCAACGCCGGAAAGCGACTGATCAACCGGTAGGCACCCACTTGGCCAGGCCTCATCTTCTCAACCGCACCCATCAACTCGACCGGCAGCACACCCAGTCGTTTCTGCACGCTGCGTTCCAACCGTCCGGGAGTCACGATGCTGTTGGTCGAATGGTGATTGCGGAGCAGAATTTCAGACTCGAACTCGTCACGCCGCTTGTCGATGTCAATGCTCCACGCCACCGTCTCGATCTCCTCGTCGTTGAACCAGTCGAGAACCAGGTTGAACACCGGAGCAATCGACTTGGACACCAACACATCCTGAAAATTTCGCATGTCACGAGGCTCGAAGACGACAGTCAACAGCTTGTCGCGATTGGTCAACGGCAGGATCTGTTCGATCCCCGTCGCCGTCACCGCCGGCTGACGAACCGCCAATGCCATCTCCTCGGCACGATCCAACGGACCGATCGCAATCGTCTTCGCGTCCGGACCCCGCAGGTAACAATGCGTGTCGCCCAGGTAGACTGGATACGAATAATCGTCACTCCGTTGACCCGGGAACTTGTCAAGCAAAACCGATGGTTTCTGCACCTCCTTCAGATGCACGACGATGGCCACCTCCGGAGGATCTCCACGCTGACCCAGCATCAGACAAATCATCGCCTCGTCGATCTCCTCCGACGGAAAACGACACAAGGTCTTCAGATGCTCTCCAGCCCACTCGCCAATAGGCCCCAGACAGAATCGCAACTCCTCGCCAAGAGACTCTTCGGTCCAGAACTCTCCAGGATGCACGTTGATCACCACACTCACACCGGCCGGTACCATCTCAAGACGGATCGGCCGAGACCGACTCGATTCGCCGCCAGCTGTTGTTGCAACGGTCTCAGGATCCGAAACGACCGAGTTCGTGGCGGTGTTGGCTGCGGTGTTGGCTGCGGTGTTGGCTGCGGTGTTGGCTGCGGTGTTGGCTGCGGTGTCTTGATTAGTCGGTGAGGGGCGGAACCAGGTCACTGCAACACCGGCCACAGCCAACACGACAATCAACCCACCGACGATGACCGCCGGAGCCGGACCGCGTCTGCGTCGTCGTCTCTCCGCTGACGTCCCTCTCGAATCACGATTGTCCAGTTTTTTTTCTCGCTTGGACCCGCGTCGTTTGCGGCTCTTACCTCGAGACCGACTCGGTGTATCCGCGTCATCAAAAACCGGAAACCCACCAGAATCCGCCTGCTGTACCTCGGCCGTTGCGGCCTCTGCAGACTCTACTGCCCGAGCGACATCACCAGGGGAACCGATCGAAGCACTCGGCTGATCGGGCACCCATCGAGCCGACGTACCCGGCTTTGGCAATCCGTCGGCAGGCCCGTCGGCCAACTCCAACTGCACTTCTTCGGGTTCGGCCAGAACGAACTGGTGCCGGCAACTCGGACAACGCCCGGTCTTACCTAGCAATGAGCGATCCGGCAGTTTGAGACTACTGCCGCACTCGGGACACGGTATCTGCATCGACTCCATTGTTCACCCACTAACTACCACGTCAAAGGCATAATCGCTCTTGCGCCCTCCTCGATCATCCTACGGACCACGCGGCTCGACTGCCAAGTCCGGATTCGATGCGGGCGGCCAATCTGCCAGCCTGCCGTCTGTTTCCACGCCTGCCAAACTCGACGACTCCACCCTCTTCCCAATCATCCGAATCACCGCGTACCAATTCGATCGTGGCAACTCGACTCGGTCCAGATCACTCCATCAGCTGATCGAAATCCAACGGCTTATCACGAATCGACTTCGGATCCACTTCCGAGAACGGATGCAGCCGGTCGAGCATGTCGTCCTGAGGCACGGACTTGAGCAGCGATCTCGCCATGTTGAGATCTTCCTGAGTCGTGATCTTGATATTCATCGGCGAACCGAGAACCAACCGCACGCCGTGCCCGAGTTGTTCGACCAGTTGAGCCTCGTCGGTCGCCACCAGGTCGCCCCGTTTCGCATACGCCTCGACCAGCAGGTCGCGACGAAACACCTGAGGCGTCTGAGCGGCCCAAAGTCCTTCTCGGGCGACGGTCGAAGCGATCGTCCCATCGGCCGCCTCGCGTTTCAGAGTACTGGCCACCCGCACGGCCGGGATCGCAGCCCCGTCGACCATCGCCGCAGCGAACACGTCGTCGATCCACTTCGAAGCGATCAGCGGCCGAGCCGCATCGTGAATCGCCACATACTCGATCTCCGGACGCACCGCCGCCAGGCCGTTGCTCACCGACTCCATTCGGCTCTCTCCACCAACCACCACCTCGACCTCCAAAAACGGCAGGTTGGCCTTGAAGCGGTCCCTGAACTCGTCAAGATCTTCGGCCGCGACGACGACCAGAGCCTGCACCACCTCTTCACGACTCACGAACGCCTCGAGCGATCGGATCCAGACAGCTCGTCCGTTGAGATCCACAAACGGCTTCTTCTGGCCGCTCTGAAACCGGCTACTTTGCCCAGCAGCCGGCAAGATCACCGCGAAACTCGACATCGCTACACTCCCCCTTCGGCTCGGATCGCGACAACCACCGTTGTGTATCGTACTCGGCGCCTAGTTTGCCAGAACGCGATGGGAACGGCGAGAGCGACTCATGCGAAGCGGGTCAATCAACCCCCGATCGACCACCTCGCGGCGTTCCGCCCAGTGACGCCCGAGACTTGAATCCAGCTCGATCAGACTGTCCATTCGATCCATGAGACGTCCCACCAGCTCGATGGTCAACCTGGCCTCATCGGTCCCGAGTCGATTTGACGAACGGGATGACCAACGTTCCTTGAGTACTTCAAGCAGAGCATTGCAGTGATCCCAATCCACGGCCGCTTCGCCACCACTTGGCCTCACTGTCAACAAAACTTCGATCGCCAGGTGCACGTCATCAACACCGCTGACGGCCTGAGTCCCGAAGTAGACCGCATGTAACCGATGCCGCAACTCCTCGCGTCGCGAATCGCCCGACTGCCTGGCCCATAATGCTGCCGCCTCACGGTGGATGAACTCGCTCAACAGCGGATCAAATGGACTGCTAAAAGCTACCACCCGCTGAATCTGTTCGGCTGACGGCCTCTTCGCCGCTTCGACACTCGCCAGTACCTTCAGGAACTGCTGCCTCCGTCGGTCCACCGGATGACGCAATCGCTTGATCCCCTGTTCCGAATCTGATCGGAACACAAACCGCGACCGGTTGACGATCTGCTTGTCGATCGACTTTCGGTAGGCCCGAATACCATCAGCACCCCGGCCCAGCAACTTGCGCCCCTTCAACACGTCGGCCAACCGCTCACGCACCTCGGCCACCCACTCGTTTTCGATCCGAGCCAGGCTCAACAGCGTTCGAACCGGCTGCATCGCCCCTTTGACGCTCGCGTCTTGGACCAGGCCGCCGGACAATGATGCCGCCGGAAGCCGAGCGGCCAGCCATCCGTTGCCAACGTGATTCAACGCCGGGCTGTCGACCGTCGACGCCGGAAGCCGGGCCGGTAACTGTAGTAGGTTGGCCCAGTCCCACCCGATTTCCGCCAGAGCGGTTCGGACATGAGGCCCTTGAAGGCGGCCGATCAGACCTGGCCGATCGACCAGGTCCGCGCCGTTCGTCGCCAGGATCAAGACTCGACCTCCACCCACTGCCACCTGAACGGAGCTGCGAAACACCGCTTGCACCGTCGCCATCGCGACCATCACTGCCGAAGGTCCGACGTCACGCTGTGAGATCGACTGGCAGAAGATCCCTTGTGTCGTCAATTGTCGAGCGGCATTGCGGTAAAACTCGAGTGTCCGCGTCGACTCGGACCGCCACAACGCCCCAGCAGTCGACGTCGCGATCACCACGTCGTAGTCGTCGCTTGCGACAGACACGGCCAACGCACTCGGCAAATACCTCCAGTGCAAGCGAGCATCACCGAACTCCAGGTCACTGGCCACCAGTTCTCGTAGACTGCGATCGGGCTCGACACAATCGACTCGATCCAGCGGGAACCCCAACCCGGCCCGCAACCCTTCGCCACCACCGAGGCCCAACATCAACACACGCTCCGGACGCTCGTGGAGCACCAAAGGCAATACCACCCCCAGCACCTCGGGTCGGTGACGTGGACTGATCACCACATCGTCGCTCCAGACCGACGTCGGTACACCATCCACACGCAACAGACGACCCGCACCCCGTTGTGACCACACCGTCAGCGTCGCGTCACCCGTCTCGCGAAGCTCGATCAAACGCGTTTCGTCAAGAGACTCGTGCAGGCGGGCCGGCCAATCGTGCTTGGCCGCAGAAATCACTCGACCAGAAAACAACAGCCTCGCAGATTGTTCGGGATCATAGCGGCCGCTCATGACCGTCAACACAACCAAACCCGCCAACGGCAGTACCAGCCGACCTGTGCGAAACAACCCAACACGCCGAACCGGACACGACCAAGCCACAAGCCCAGCCACGACCGCCAAACACCACACGCCGACTACAGCACAGACAACCGGACCGACTGCAGGAATCCACACGCCACGACACACAAACAGCCCGGCCAGAACCAGCAGCGGAGCGACTGATGAGATCGGTCGAGACTCGCTCTCCGCCCCCACCTTCACACCCCTGGCCAACAACCAACCGACCGGCGTCACCGCCAGCAGGATGACCACAGACCAGGCGACGATCAACACGCCCGGATCCCCACCAACGACCTTCAGATGCAGCAACCCACCAACCAATGACGGGAACAGCACCGGCACCAACAGAATCGTCGCCGCAACTCCTGCCGCAATCGCCTGAGACGCCCGGGGCCTGAAAACGGCTGCTCCCAGGCACAGTCCCGCCACGACCGTCAACACGTACCACTCGGAGGCCGGAACCAACTGCACCAGCATTCGGTCCATCGCTGCCAGAACAACGCCAAGACTCGACAGCCACACAGCCGACGGCCAGTCAATTCGCCACGACGACTTGCGTCGGGTCTCGACAACCGCTCGAGTCAACTCGCCCCGATGCAGTTCCGACAGGAATAGGATCCCGCCAAGAACCGCCGCCACCAACAGCGTGGCATCGACTCCCATCCAACCAATCAACAGGTGAACCGCCAGCAACACGCCCGCTGCCGCTCCGATCAGGAATCCCCGAGCCCGCTGACGACCGGACATCAGGCCCAGCCGCACCGAACAGGCCACTGGAATCGAGAGTGCCAGAGTGGCCAGAGGCAGCGTTGCGGGCAACCCGCCGGCCGCCGCCAACTGGTCACCAGAAAACCAGGTCAAGACCCAACCGATCAACGACAGCAGGATACCGAATCCGGCCGACCAACCCGCAAGACCCAGCAACAGCCAACCGCGACGGCTACGCCAACCCAAGCCCAAAACCACACCTATCGACAACGCCCAGCCAACCGAGAACTCGGTCGCCAACGACCCGCCGAAACTCGCCGACAACTGGTGCCACATCGCAACCAGAAACAACGACACCACCAAGCCATCCAGCAGACCGATATCCAGTCGCCCTCCAAGAGAGACCAGACCAGACTGATATGCCTGAAATAGGCGGTGCTTTGCGGGAAAAAGCAGTCGCATAGGCGTCCGTGCCACGGGTGTCGATCGCGAGATTCGTCGTAACCGGTCGCAACCGGGATCCGACTTGTATCCCAAGGCCCGAATCAACCGCAAGACCATTTGCCCACACCCACAATAGACCGCACAGTGAAACTGAACCAGATTCTCTGGCTCAGGAGTTCGACCTGCCCATGAACCACTCACACACTCCAATTCGCCGCCACCAACGGCCACTCGGCCGGCCGATTCGAACGATCCTGACGATTGTCCTGGCGACACTGACAGCCGCCACATCAGCCCCGGCCGAAACACCTCTCGAACTGGCACTCGATTCGGTCACACAAGGCGACCTCGCCCGTCATATCAACACCCTCGCCAGCGACTCGCTGCAAGGCCGTTTCGCGGGCACCGACGGAGGTCGCGCAGCTGGCTCATACCTCGTCCACCAACTCCGTAGCAACGGACTCGAAGGAGCCGGTGTCGACAAGGACTTCTATCAGGAATTCTCCGAAAAAGGGTTCCGCAACGTCCTCGCCGTCCTCCCCGGCAAAGACCCCAAACTCAAGCACCGATACATCGTCGTCGGAGCCCATTACGATCACGTCGGACTGGGTACCAAGACGACCAGCCTCGGGGCTCTGGGACAAATCCACAACGGAGCCGACGACAACGCCAGTGGTACCGCCGCCGTACTCGAAGTCGCACAGGCCCTCGCACAAACACGCGAACTGGCTTGTGGACGATCCATCCTGTTCGTCTTTTGGGACGCCGAAGAACTGGGGCTGCTCGGTTCCAAACACTGGACCAATCACCCCACCATCCCCGTCTCATCGATCGACATGGCACTGAATGTCGACATGGTCGGGCGGCTGCGAAACAGTAAGCTCTTTGTCTACGGATCACGCTCGGGTGCCGGACTCAGACAACTCGCCGCACAACCCAATACTCTGCTGAAACACCCTCTGGCCATCCAGTTCGACTGGGATCTGAAAGCCAACAGCGACCACCACCCCTTCTTCGCCAAGGGCGTGCCCGTGCTGTTCCTGCACACCGGTCTCCACGAGAACTACCACCGGCCCAGCGACGATGCCAACCTGATCGCCTACGACGGACTCGAAACCATCACTCGACTGATGGTCCGTCTGACCGTCGACGCCGCTTGTCAAACTAACCTGCCTGAATACCGACAGGCCGCGGGGACGGAATCCGAATCCTACCGCCACCAACTCGAATCAGCCGCTCTGACCGCTCAACAACGACTCGGAGCCACCTGGGACGAGGATCTGGCCAAACAGGGGATCATTCGCTTGACCCGAGTCGATCGAAACACGGCCGCCGACCACGCCAAACTCAAGAAGGGCGACCGGCTACTGGAACTGGCAGGTTGGAAAATCAACGATGTCGACGAATTATCCAAACGACTGCTTGCAGCAGACTCGGACATCGCTGTCGTCACTCAACGACGCAAGAAAAAGAAACAACCAAATCGAACAACACTTTCGCTGCCCGGCGATGGCCGACGACTGGGTTTCGAATGGTACACCGACGAAGCCGAACCCAAGACGGTGATCGTCCGAGGTGTCGTCCCCACGTCGCCAGCCGACCGAGCCGGACTCAAGGACGCCGACCGCATACTCGCACTCGACGGCCGTTCGATCGCTTCGGTCCCGGACCTCCGAAAACGCCTCAACCGAACGGCCGCCACGATGACCCTCCAGGTCGAACGACAGGGACGTTTCCAGACGATCCGCTTCGGTTCTCCCACAACCACCGCCGGAACTGTCCGTTCGGCCGACAGCAGCCGCGATCAAGACGCGGCCGAAGACCGTGATCAGTAAGCGGGCGAACCGGATCGCTGGATCCAATTCACTGGCGGGCCACTAGCCGCGTGCCGCACGCCAGACGTCTCCGATTGGATCGTGTTTCGGCGAGTCATCAAGGAACTGGTCGGTGCTCTGCGGGTCGACCGCCTGGCACGATCGAGTCAACCGCTCAGCCAACTCGTTCAACTCGTCACCCCAACTGTGCGGGTCGGCGTCGAACGGTGGCGCGGCAGCGAATTCCTGCAGCAACAGGATGAAACGCAACAGGTGCCGAAACAACACACCTTCCTGACGAGCCAAGTCGCAAAAACCGACCACCTTTTCGAAGTCACCACCGAATTCGTCGATCGCACCGGCTGCCCAGATCGCGGAAATTCGCACGCGACCCGCACCCGGATACTTCGAATCGAACAGCAATTTCAGTTTGTCCGCCAATCGCAACGGCCAGATCCGCTCGCCAAATTCGTCTTCCTCCGGCTCACTACCCAACTCGGCCGCCGTCGCCAAACCCCGCTGCAACAGCTCGCTATGCAAATGCTCGATCGCCAACGGCCCCTGAGCCACTCGCTCGGGACCGGGGACACGGACATTCCGCAAAGCCGAACCGGGGAACTCCAGTGTGCTCTCCAACGCCTGAATCCACTCGATTCGACTCGCCCTCCCCAACTGGTCTCTCAAGAACGCCCCGTAAATCGGGTGAATGCTGCGAAAGTTCAACAGCATCTCGAGTCGCTCGGTGGGACGTGCCCAGCGGGCCCGGTAACCAACCTCCTCGGGCTGCTCGGCCGAATCATCGACACCGCTCGATGACTGACCCGAAACGGCCACGGCTTCGGCCAATATGGCCCCCAAGGTCCCGGCCGCCGACGCAGAATCCTCGGTCGCTGTTGTCTCGCCCGGCTTCGGAGGCTCGGGGTCCAATTCCACAAATCCGCCAGCCCACAAGGTCATCAGCATGTCGTCGAGTCGTCCGCGAGCCGCCTCGCACGCCTTGGGACTCAGAAGCCGACCCTTGATGAAACTGTGCAGACGATCGACCTCCGGCGACGCCGACAGCAGGTAGGCCAACAGACGCCAGGGTATGTCGCCGCGGCTGGCCAGGTCTCCGGCAGGCGACTCGATCAGACGCTGGAACTGCTTCTGGTTCCAGTACTGCCGGTTGGGACTCCGCTTCGGCCTCTTCTTCAGCAACTTCTTTCGGGCCCGGATCAGTTTTGGGTCACCCGTCTTCTCGGGGATTGTCGCCAGCTTGTCGTTGAATCGAGCGATCTTGACGTCGTCCTCGTGAGCCAACACGTAGACATCGCCACGGTCGTCGAACTGAGGCCGACCGGCACGGCCGAACATCTGCTGGGCCCGGCTCGGCTCGATCACCGTCTTCCTGCCGGGTGGCCCTTTGAGTAGTTCAGTGAGCACGACCGAGCGGGCCGGCAGGTTGACTCCGGCGGCCAATGTCTCGGTGCAGACAACCACCGACAGAAGTTTCTGACAAAACAACTCCTCGACCGCCCGCTTGTACTTCGGCAAGATCCCTGCATGGTGCACGCCAACACCTCGCATCAATAGTGTCTTCAGCTTGCGGCCACCTCCCGGACCCCAGTCGTAACTGTTGACCGCCAACTCCAACGCCTGCTTCTGCTCGCCATCGATCAACCGCTTTCCCTTCAATAACTCCGCCGTACTCCAACACCCCTCGCGATGAAAACTGAAAACCAGGGCCGGAGTCCGTTCGGCCTTCACCATGTCTTCGATGTGGTCAACCAACAACTCCTCGCCCACCCAGTGATGCTCCAACGGCACTCGACGCTCGTCGGACGTCACCAGCTTCAGACGACGATTGTGACTGGAACGCAACCAGCCGAGAAACGTCGAGGCGTTGCCGACCGTGGCCGAAAGCAACAGCAGCCGGGTCGTCGAAGGCAGCAAACCCAACGACAGCTCCCAGACCATCCCACGCTCGGGATCGTTGAAACTGTGAAACTCGTCCATCACCACCGCGTCAATGTCGCTCAGGTCCGACGCTCCCCCGTCCACTACAGGATCCATCAACCGGTTCAACAACACCTCGGCCACCACCACCAACACCCGTGCGTCGGGGTTCACCCGCCGGTTGCCGGTGATCAATCCAACCGAGTCTCGCGGGTAACCCCATCTCTGAGCCGAATCCTGCAAGTCTCGGAGTTTCTGCTCGCACAAGGCGATCAGTGGTGTCGTGTAGTAGACTCTCCGACCGGTCGCCAAGGCCTCGAACACCGCCGCCTCGGCAATCAGAGTCTTGCCGGTGCCTGTCGGAGTGCACACCAGAACGCCCTCCGACGACTCGAACCACGCCAGCAACGCCTCCTCCTGCACCGGGTAGGGCTCGAACGGCAGTTGATCGAGATAACTCGATATCAACTCGTCCCGGCTTGGCACAGTCGTCACGACGGAATCCTTGGCAAGAGAAGGAGTGAGGGTGAACGTTCTTGCCGGGCGAAACGGCGGGGGTCATGATAGGCCGTTGTCACAGGTGACGCGACACATCGGAGACAGTGGTGAGCGACGAGACATTGGAATCAGCGGCCCAGGCCGATTGGGCCGCGACGATGCGAGCGGGGATGCCCTCGGCGACTCGCTGGGCGTATCTGGACCACGCCGCTGTCGCGCCGTTGCCTGATGTGGCGGCCGCTGCGATCAATGATTGGGTCGCCGACTCCCTCGCCAACGGAGCCACCGATTGGAACCGCTGGCGCAAACGAGTCGAACAGCTGCGGACTGCCGCCGCCAGGTTGCTGCGAGCCGCCACCGATGACGTTGCCGTGATCCACAACACCACCGAAGGCGTTGGGTTGGTCGCCGAAGGACTGGACTGGAAGCCCGGCGACAACATCGTCGTCCCCGCCTGTGAATTCCCTTCGAACCTCTATGCTTGGCTGCAACTCGGACAACGCGGAGTCGAGGTCCGAGTGGTTCCGGTGGAATGCGACCACATCGACTACGCCGACATCGAAGCCGCCGTCGACAACCGGACGCGATTGGTGGCGATCAGCTGGATCGGGTTTCGCTCGGGATTCCGGATCGACCCCGCTCGAGTGGCCCGGATCGCTCATCGATACGACGCGTGGCTGTTCCTCGATGCGATCCAGGGACTGGGAGCGTTTCCGATCGATGTCGAGGCCATGGAAATCGACGCCTTGGCTGCAGACGGACACAAGTGGCTGCTGGGTCCCGAGGGAGCCGGCGTCTTTTATGTCCGACCCGAGCTGCTGGATCAACTTCGACCACTCGGCGTCGGCTGGAACAGCGTCAGACACGCAGGCGACTTCACTAATACCGCTCTGGATCTCAAGCCACACGCCGGGCGGTACGAAGGAGGCACCTACAACATGCCCGGTATCGTCGGCCTCGCGGCCAGTATCGACTGGATAATTGGATTCGGAATCGAGACCATCAGCCGTCGGATTCTTGATCTGACTGCCGAACTGTGCGACCGGCTGAAATCGATCGGAGCCACACTGGCCAGCGACCGCAGCATCGAGCATGCCTCGGGGATCGTATCATTCTCACTACCCGGCCAGTCACCCACCGAAGTGCAGCGAGCCTGTCGGGACCACGAGATTGTCATCAATTCACGAGACGGCCGCCTCCGTGCCAGCCCCCACGCCTACTCGACACCCCACGACATCGACCTCCTGATCTCCCTCATCGAACAACTCATGGGGTCAACTCTTGAAACTTGACTCATCCTGTTGCTTTCGGCGGCAAGCTGCCCATCTCAGCCGTAACCGGCCATTCTAAAGGACGCCCCATGTCAGATCGCCGCCCATCGCCACGCCTCGTTTTATCTGGGTGTTGTCCTCTGCTGTTGTCGTTGCTCTTCGTCGGTTTACACGCGTCTCCACGTGCGGGTGAGCCCGTGCAGCCGACAGTGCTCGTCGTTCACGACAGCGTCGACCGCGATGACGATCCCAAACCGACCAAAGCGATCCAGTTCTCAGAACACCTGATCGCCGACAAGTACGCCTACGCCTATGGAATTGCCGCCGCCGACCTCGACGACGACGGAGACCTGGATCTGACCAGCGCCGACTACACTCCGCACAACATGCTGTATCTTTTCGAAAACGACAGCCGCGGGACTTTCAAACGCCACATCATTCAAAAGGACGACCCTGAACGACTTGAACGCCACGCTGTGGGTGATGTCGATGGAGACGGCGATCTGGATGTACTGATCGTCAAGAACCTCAGAGGACATCTGCTCTGGTTCGAAAACAACGGTCGACCGTCAGACGGAGCACTCTGGAAACGACATCTGGTCACTACCGACCTGCCCGGTGCCTATGATGTCGCACTCGCCGACTTCGATTCTGACGGCGACCTCGATGTGGCAGCGTCCAGTTGGATCCTGGGAAACCAGTTCGCCTGGTTCGAAAACGACGGAACCCCCGCTGACGGCCATTGGAAGAAACACATGATCGAGAAGGATGTCGCGGAAACTCGCACGATTCGAGCGGCCGACTTTGACGGCGATGGGGATTGGGACCTGCTCGGTACAGGACGAAAAGCCCACCAGGTGATCTGGTACGAAAACCACACCGCTCAACCCAAAGCGGCTCTCAAGTGGACCAAGCACCTGATCGACCGCACATCACCATACCCGGCACACGGCAACCCGGCGGACATGGACGGCGACGGCGACATGGATGTGGTTATGGCACTGGGATTCTACTATCGACCCGGCTCCGACGACCCGAATGCCTCGCATCAACAACAGCACAACCAGGTTGTTTGGTACGAAAACAACGGACGCCCGGCCAAAGGAACCTGGCACAAACACGTGATTGGCCCGCGTTTCGACGATGCCTTCGAAGCCATCGCCGCAGATCTCGATGGCGACGGCGACGTCGACGTTGCCGCCACATCCTGGCGAAACCCCGGTCGTGTCGTCTGGTTCGAAAACCACGGAACTCCCAAGCGGCAATGGACCATGCATCTGCTGAAGAACAATTGGCGGAGTGCCAACCAGGTGATCATTGCCGACTTCAACGGCGACGGCAGACCCGACATTGCAGCGTGCGCCGAACACGGGAGCTACGAACTCAGATGGTGGCGGAACGAAGGACGCCGGTAACCCAGCATCTCCACGAACCAGCCCTCTCTAGAGGCTGCGAAGCCTACTCGTCGTTGCTGCCCGCCGGGCGCCCGATCGCTCGCAACAGACCAACCTGCTGGCGATTGAAGTCGACGATCGCTTCGAGCCGGTCCTGGCGTGCCTGTGAAATGGCGCTAACGGCCTGCTGAGCCTCCAGCGGCAGGCCGACGAGACTGCGAATCCGCAACCGGTGCAATCGCAACGATTCGCCCGCCTGCTTCAAACGCTCACGGGAAATCTCCAAGCGACGTCGACCCGCACTCAGACGATGCCAGGCCGCAGTCACTTCCGTCGCCACGTCGTCGCGTGCCTTCGACAACCGCAACCGGGCCTGCCGCTCTCGGCTAGATGCTGCATCGCGAGAGGCCTGGGTTCCCAGTCCCAGATTTTCGAGTTCCCAAACGGCCAACAAGTCGAAATCGGAACGACCGTCCATGCTGCCAATGCCTCCGCCCGCTCCACCACCGAAACCGCCAGCCGAGACACCCAGCGAGAGATGAGGCAACCAGGGCCGCCAGTCTTCAGCCTGGCTTGCCGATGCTGTGGCATCGAGCGACGCTCGACCTGCTTCCAGCTCCGGACGACTGGACATGGCCGTGGCGATCAATTCGGTCAACGTCTCCGACTCGTCCAACAGTTCCACCGGCACCGCCTGCTCCTCGAGAGCAAACAGCGTGGTCGCCGGGTTCATGCGCAACTGACGTGCCAGGCTGGCCGACGCCACCGCGACAGCACCCTCGGCAGACACCAGCCGCTGTCGACGCCGCTCCACATCCGCCGCGATCCGCGTCGTGTCGGCATTCGAACCCTTGCCGGCAATCACGAAAGCACGAGTCTGCCGCAACAAGGCCTCGGAATCGCTCAGGTCGGCTTTCAGATTTGCAAGTTGACCCTGGGCTTCGACCAAATCCAGATAGGCCAACGCCGCGTTTCGTAACGTGTCGTTGAACGTGACCGACTCGCGAGCCTGCTCGACTCCAAGTTGCTGACGGGCAACCAGTGGTAAAAAAATCGCGTCGGCCACAGACAAGTCGACACTCAGCCGCATCGGACCACCACCGCCTCCAGCCAATGACGACTTGCCAGTGCGGGCTCCGCCGCCGACAAACAGCGAACTGCGACGGACGTCTTGGATCTCGCCCGAAATTGCCTGTAACTGGCCCGAGTGATGAGTGAAACCCAAGCCACCGATCAGCGATGGCATCCACATCGCTTCGGCGGCATCCACCGCCGCTCGAGCCTCGAGAACTCGCTCGGCAGCCAATTCGGTGTTCCAATTCCGAGCGCCAGCCAAACGCAACGCCGTCGTTAAATCGATCGCGAAACGGGCCTCATCCAAGACCGACGGAGTCGTCTCGACATCGGAGACCCGTTGGCCGCCAGCACGCCATTCGGATACCGGACGAATCTGATCGCCTTCCAACTCGGCCGACGATGAACCCGACGATGAACCCGACAATTTGGGCAACTCGAACGTCGCCTCCATTGCAACCCGCTTCGCCGAACGTGTCTCCGGATTGCTCTCTGATTCGGCTTCATTGGCTGCCACAGCAGACGCTCGACGCGACCGGTCGACGATCAGCTTCAGTCGATGGCCACGCAAACCAGCCGTCGAACCAGACGGCTCGTCTTCGTCGATGCCCATTGCCACGTGCACCACGCATCCACAACTGAACGCAAAACTGCAGATCAGCAGCCTCGCAACAGCCACTTGGCATTGGTGGGCGACAGTTTGTTTAGTCACGGCTTGTGGTTCCCCGACCATGTGACAGCTCGAGTGGTCTGGGTTCAGGAAACGAAAAGGTGGTGGCTTTGACGATCCAGGACGCTCGACGCCCCATTGGATTGTATCGGTTGGTTCGACTGGAGAGTTTCGGCAGAGTTTGACGGTTTTCGGGGATCACGGTCCGATCACACGGAGATTTTCGGCGTTTCCGTTGTCAGTATTCCGTGAGATCACCGACGCGGACCCGGTCACCGGGGCTGAAATCGCCAATGACCCCGACTCGCTCCGCATCCACGTCAATAGTTTCCACCAGCACACGTCGACTGCCATCCGACTCGTCGACGAGCACCACAAAACTCCGTCCCTGCTTGTCCGTGGCCACGGCAGTGGGCGGAACAACCGCAAGCTTGTCCGTCTCGGTCCATTCCTTTGCCAAGACACTCAACGTGCCGAACTGCCCGATCGCTAACCAGTTCGAGGCATCCATTGTGTGGTTGTCGACGTGCATTTCGATCCGCATTTTTCGTGACGAGGGATCGAGCGCCATGGCAGTTCGATCGACCTGTCCGCCGATCGCCAGCCCGTCCCGGACGCCGCCGACGTTATGAAATCGAGCCTTCATCCCCTTGTGCACCTCGCCGATCAACGACGGCGATACAAACGCGACGATTCTGAGTCGGTCGATCCGAGCCACTTCAAACATTGGGCTCCCATCGGCGTTGCTGCCGGCTGGCCGCACAAAGGCTCCGGGGTCGACGTGTCGAGCCACGACGACTCCGGCGAAAGGGGCCTTGATCTGGCGATAGGAATTGAGCGCTTCGAGTCGCTTGACGACCGCGGCTGCGACCTGGGTTTGGGCTTCTGCCTGGGCCACGTCGGCATCGGCCTTGCGGATGTTTGCATCCGCCGTCACCACTTCGGATTCGGTCGACTTCACCGCCGCGATTGCCGCGGTGTGACGAAAGCGAGCCTCGTCCTGCTTGTCGAGATCGGCGGCACCCATCTTGACCAGCCGCGAGATTCTCTGCAGCCCGACCTCTTGCAACGCCCGCAATGCCTGCTTCTCAACCAGGCTCTGCTTGACCTGTTCCTTCATCGCGCGGGCTATCTCGGCCGCCGCCTTCGATTGAGCCACCTCAGCCAACGCCCGACGACCCTCGGCCTGCTTTTCACGCAACTCCTCCTCCAATTCCGGTATGTGCAGTTCCGCCAAAACGCTGCCCTGGGCCACAATCACACCAATATCGATTTCCAGGTCCCCCTGCCGCCCGATCGCCTTGACGTAACCCGCCTGCTTGGCCACCAGCACCGTCGATTCGAAACCGATCACGCTGGCACCAGGCAAGTCGACGACCGCCTCCTGGTAGACGATCCACTCGACCGCTTGGAGCGTCGTCACTGCGGCCGCCTTCTGACCCACGTCGGTACCCCCGTAATTGGGATCAGCGGCCGCGTCAGAATCGGCTCCGCCACACCCTGCCAAAACAGCCAGGCTCGACACGATCACACAAGTCAGCATGGCCACACCAGCTCGCGGCCGGGACCAGGCACCGTTTGTTCGTTTCATCACCAATTCTCCGGTCTCACTTGGCGCTCGCCTGATGGCCAAGGCCTCTCAGGCCCACGCGGCATCCATATCTTCGCTCGTGTCTTTCGGTCGCTTCAGCAGCACGTACAGGCAGGGCACCACGAATTTGGGCAACAGCGTGGCGGCGATCACACCACCGACAATGGTCCGAGCCAGCGGCACATCGGCCTCACCTCCGACAAATCCGATTGCCATCGGCAGCAAGGCCAGTATCGTGGTCAATGACGTCATCAGGATCGGCCGAAAACGTACCAACGCCGCCTCGACAATCGCCTGTTCGACAGTCGCTCCCTCCTTCAGACGCCCGTTGGCAAAGTCGAGCAGCACGATCGTGTACTCAACCACGATCCCGATCATCATGATGATGCCCATGAACGACTGAATGTTCAGTCGCGTTCCGGTCAGCTTCAGAATCAATGCCACACCGATGAAACCCAATGGCACCGTCACCATCACGATCATCGGGTCCAGGAACGAACGGAACTGGCCCACCATGACCAGGTACACCAGCACCGTGGCCAAGATCAAACCCATCGAAAAATCGATGAACGAATCTCGCATCGAACGAATCTCGCCCTGCACCTCAATCGTCATCCCGGCGTAATCGCCTCCGCCGATCTTGTATCGAGTCGGCCGATTCAGGCCGACCTTGGCCAACAGCCCCTGGAGCCATTCAGGGTAACGTGATGCTGCCGACCGAGAATCCCGGGTCGGCTGTAGCTTCAGCTCCGGATGATCCACCAGCCGGTCCTCGATCGCCGACACCACGCTGCCCAGGTCGTACTCGGGCTCGATGTTCGCAAACACGTCGGTCACGCGAGTGATATTGCGGTGGTTGATCACCGCCGCACCGGTTTTCGTCGTGTCAAACTTGGCAATGTCGCTCAGATAGACCGGAGTTCCATCCTTGTCCTCGCGGACCACGATTTTCCGCAACGAGTCCAACGACTTGATCTGATGTTCGGGATACTGCGTGCCCATGAAGTAGTGGTTGCCGTTTGATGGATCGATCCAGAAGGCGGGGTCGAAGTTGATCGAACTGTTCGTCGCACTCACCAACGCTTCCATCGCCTCCTGAGGATTCACCCCGTGATCGGCCGCAGCAATCCGGTCGATCTCGACCTCAATCATCGGGTAGTCGATTCGCTGAGCCACTCGCACATCCGTCGCACCAGGCACACCAGTAATGGTCTCGATCAACTTGTCCGCGATCTCGTGAGCCTTCTCGAGATCGTAGCCGGCGATCTGGAGATGGATCGGAGACGGCTCGCCCATGTTCAATGCGGCCGTCAGGATGCCACCTGTGTCGAATGCGAATTCGATCGAGGGAAATCGCCGAGTCAGACGACGACGCAGCCGTTTCACCAGCTGGAACACGTCCTGATCGCTTCGGTCACCCAGCTGAACCAGGATGAACGAGTCCATCGGACCCGTGTTGGGCGTGTAGGCCGCCGGCCAGTCCATCAAGACGCCGATGTTGGAAATCAACATCTCGCAGTTCGATTCGGACTCGGCTCGCTTCACCTCAACTGGACTCAGAACCCTCGTCTCACCACCGGCGAACTTGTCGCGAGTTACGGGATAAATCGCATCCAACGGATTTCCTGGAGCCGGATCGCCCAGCATGTCGACGATCTCGTTTTCGATCGCCTGCACCAACTCCTCGGACTTCTCGATCCGAGTCCCCGACGGGGCTCGGACGTAGATCGTGAACTGGCCGGAATCGACGGGCGGAAACAACTCGGTCCCCGTCTGACTCATCACCACCACCGAAACGCCAAACAGTACAGCCGAGACGCCCAGCACCACCCAGCGGTGTCGCAGCGACCCAAGCAGCAACACCCGGTATCCACGGACCAACCAGCCCCGATCGGTGACCACAGTGCCGTCAACCGCAGCGGACGACGGTGCGTGAGACTCGTGAGTGGCGTTCAGTTCGCCAGCCATAATGCGTCGGCCCATCAGCTTGGCGGCTGCGACCGGGACAAAGAAGATCGCAATCAGGTAGCTGGCAATCACGGCAAACAGCACGGCCATTGCCAACGGAGTGAACAGGAACTTGGCGAGCCCGGAAAGGAAGATGACCGGGAAAAAGACGACAATAAAGGTGATCGTCGAAACCAGCAGCGGCACCGACACCTCGCGGGTTCCGTCCCACGACGCCCGCAGCCGCCCCTTGCCGGGCATCAGCATGTGACGCTCGATGTTGTCGAGTACCACGATGGCCTGGTCGATCAGGATCCCCACAGACAGGGCCAGACCACCCAACGTCATCGCGTTGATCGTGTTGCCGGTGAAGTACAGGCCGATCAACGACGAGAGAATCGAAACGGGGATCGCGATGATGATCACCAACGTCGATCTCAGGTTGCGCAGGAAAACAAACACGACCAGGCCCGCAAACAAAGCTCCCAACACTCCGGCAATCCAAAGCGCCGTAATGCTCTCGCGGACCTTCACAGATTGATCCATCACGACTTCGAGCTTCAATGTGGCCATCTTGGGGCCCATCACCGGGTCGTTCCGCTTCTCGTCCTGCAATCGCGACAGGATCTCGCCAAGCTTGGCATGGATTCGGTCGACAATTTCGATCGTGTTGGCTCCCGGCTGCCGGTAGACCGGCACGTAGACCAGTGTCCGACCGTTGACCCGCACGATGTTGGTCTGGATCTGCTGAGTGTCCTTCACCTCGCCGATGTCGCTGAAGAGAATCGGCTCGCCCTGCGCGCCGACGGTGATCGGAGCACTGTTGAGGTCGGCCACTCGATCGGGGATCGCGTTGGTGTAGATGTAGAACTCGCGATCCTTGATCTTGGCACTTCCCGCCGGGATCAAGACGTTTTGACGCCGCAACGCCGAATGAACCTCGCGGATTGTCAGCCCATGAGCCCTCAGCTTGTCCGGCTCGACGTAGCAGAGAATTCGGCGAAGTGTCCCGCCGTTGACGGCCGGAGCGATCACGCCGGAAATCGACTGCAGGTTGTTTCGCAGGTTCTTGTAGGCGACGTCGTAAAGTTCCGAGTCCGTCATGTCGGAGTTCGACACCGAGACCAGGCACAACGGAACACTCGCCGTCGGATCAAATGGCATCACCATCGGAGGAATCGTGCCCGGTGGCAGGTAGAACATGTCGCTCATGGCGTACATGCTCACCTGGCTCAACGCCTCTGCCTGGCTGACTCCGGGATGGAAGAAATCCTTGACGATGCAGACTCCCTGCAACGCCTTCGCCTCCTGGTGCTCGATCCCGGAACTCTGACCCGTCCACCGCTGCAGACGACTCATGATGTCCTGCTCCATCACCTCCGGTGGCATCCCGGGGTAGAAGCAGACGATCTGAGCCGCTGAGGTGGTGAACGTGGGCAGCAGGTCGGCTGGGATCCGGGCCAAGCTGACCGTGCCAATCACGGCGATGATCAGCACGTGCACGATCACCAGGTAGGGATTCTTCAGAGCAGTTTGGATCATCCGGTGACTTCCGCAAGTGGATGGCGGCGTGAACGGTGCTCTGCGGCGGACAAAGACCCAACCTGCACAGATCACTGCACGAGGATTGTTGTCGAGTTGCCAGATTCATGCAATCCGCATTTTCCGCACAACCGGATCCAAACACTACAACTTGCCCGCCGCATCCCCCCTGCCGATAGAGACACCCATCCACGCAATCCGACTGATCCCTATAGACGCCGCGATCCACCAATTCGTCGATGACCAACCGATACCGGATCCCGTTACTTCATTACACACAATCCCTGCAGGGCCGACCGAGATGAGCTGTTTTCGACGCACTATGCCACTGGCCACCCTGCTGTGCCTCACCTGTCTCCTCCCGTTGGACGCCGCTGAAACCACACAGTCGGCCACCCAGAAAACCCAATCAGCAACCGACCCGTTGCTCGGGCAGGTCGAGCGAGCGATCAGCGTGTCGAGTCGCCGATTCCTGACCATCGAACATCACTCGCCCTGGCAAATCCTGCACGGAGTCCTCGCACTGCGTCAGGACTTTGTGATCAACCGACCGGGCGGAGAGCCGGGGCAACGGATCCGAGCGTTGGACTGGATCACGCAGGGTGCAAGCTACCGTGGCACACCCTTGTTTCGCCGCACCCAACACGGCGCCGAAGCTCAGCCCTTCACTCAACCCTACGAATTCGAAGGGCATCCCAACCAGTTCCTCGCCATCCTGACCATGTCGCGGTTGCCCGCCACACATCAGTTCGCACTCGCCGCGAGCCCAAACCTGCAAGCCGTCTCGATCGCTCAACTGATCAAACACGCCCAGGCCAAGGTCAACGACCTCGAGGAAATCACATGGACACTCTGGGCACTCTCTCACTACCTGCCTCCCGATGCCCAATGGCACAATGCCGAGGGTGAACCGTGGAGTATCGAGCGACTGGTACAGATCCAGACTTCCGAGGACGCCGACGAATCCGCCTGCGGCGGGACACATGGACTCTACGCTCTGACCTACGCCCGAAACGTCTACCGCAATGCCAACAAGGGCCAGGTCCGAGGCGTCTGGCTCGAAGCCGACCAGAAAATCCAGCGTCACGTTCAGGAATCTCGGATCTATCAGAACGACGACGGAACATTCTCGGCCAGCTACTTCCTCGGCCCCCACCAAAGCCACCAGTTTCAGGAACGAGTCGAGACGTCAGGACACACGCTCGAATGGCTCGTCATGGCCGTTAGCGACGAACAACTTCGATCCGATTGGATGCGGCGTGGAGTGGCCGCTGTGGCCGATGACCTGACCAGGCACGCGGACTCCACCGTCAAGTGCGGACCCCTGTACCACGCCCTGCACGGGCTGGTGCTGTACCGAGAACGCACGCGAGCCGCTGGGCAGACGACTTCCGTTTCGGTTACCCCGCGACCCGACGGCCGCTGACCGATTCGAAATCAACTCGCTCCGCCGGGCAGCCTGTCGAGAAACACCTGCCGCGGAGCAAACTCGCCGGTCTCGGTACGGTATTCACCCAACGCCGCCAATCGGTCCTCGGAATCGACCAACACCGCACGAGCCCTGTCGGCCAGACCGGCATCCGGCCACGACACGCGGCGGCCATGCGAGATCTCGGTCAACTCGGCATCCGTCGCCACCCGACGTGGCCACTCGGCAACGACCTCCAATGGAGCCACCAATCGCTGGACGAGTGTCCGAGCGTCGAGTGATTCGAGTGGCACGGCCGCGTCAATCGCGAATGGGCCGACACGAGTCCGCACCAGGCCGCTCATCACACCGCAGCTACCAAGCCGCTGACCAAGATCTCGGCCCAACGACCGAATGTAGGTGCCTCCGCTGCAGACAACCTCGAGCTCCAGTCTCGGCGAATCCCAGTCCAGCAGTTGAATCGAATCGATTTCGACAGTTCGAGGCTTCAGATCCAGCTCCTGTCCGGCTCGGGCCAGCTTGTAGGCACGCCGTCCGCCGACCTTGACGGCCGAGTAGGCCGGAGGCACCTGGCTGATCGGACCGACGAAGTCTCGAAGTGCCGCCTCGATCGTCGGTTCGTCCAATACCGGAATCTCCTCGTACACCTCAACCTCTGTCTCGGTGTCGTCCGAATCGCTCCGACGACCCAGCAGAAACGTGGCACGATAGGTCTTTCGCTGGTCGTGGACCGATGGCACCAGCCGAGTCGCCTTGCCGACCGCGACCACCAGCACGCCGGTGGCCAGGGGATCGAGCGTCCCGCAGTGGCCGGTCTTTTCGGGCCGAACCAACCCTTTCACCCGATCGACCGCTCGACGAGACGTCATCCCGCGAGGCTTGTCGAGCACCAGGAAGCCACAAGTCATAGTGGTTCGATCCCGATTGCTACCGATGGCCTAGATCCGCATCGACATGCGTTCCTGGTGTCGCACCCGAGCGGCTTCGACGAAACCGGTGAACAGCGGATGAGCAGCCAGCGGTTTCGACTTGAATTCGGGGTGAAACTGCACGGCGACAAACCACGGATGCTCGGGCATCTCGACAATTTCGACCAGGTTGCCGTCCGGACTGGTGCCCGTCGCGAGCATTCCCGCTGCGGCAAACGGGTTGCGGAACTCGGGATTGAACTCGTAACGGTGCCGGTGCCGCTCTTCGACTTCGGTCGACTCGTAACACCTCGCCGCCGTCGAATCCGGCTGCAGATGGCACGGTTGTGCCCCCAGCCGCATCGTACCGCCCTTGAAGGTGATGTTTTCTGCTCTTCCAGCATGCAGATCACCGGGTTCGGTGTGTCGGCCACAAACTCGGTGCTGTGTGCCGCTTCGAGTCCAAGCACGTTTCGAGCGAACTCGATCACGGCACACTGCATACCCAGGCAGATGCCGAAGTACGGCACGTTGTTTTCTCGAGCAAACCGGATGCCCTCGACCTTGCCCTCGACACCACGGTTGCCGAAACCACCGGGAACCAGGATGGCGTCCAGACCACCGAGAATCGCCTCGGCATCCTGACTCTCCAACTCCTCGGCCTCGATCCGCTTGATCAACACGCGAGTTCGATTGGCCACTCCGGCATGATCGAGTGCTTCGTAAATCGACTTGTAGGCGTCGCGGTGCTCGATGTACTTCCCGACCACACCAATCGTCACCTCGTGCTCGGGAGTCCGCATCCGCTGCAACATCGCTCGCCAGTCGCTCATGTCCAGCGTCCCGGCCGGCAGAGACAGCTTGTCGACAATCAACTGGTCCAAACGGTGGTCGACCAGGCCCAGTGGCACTTCATAGATCGAAAACTCCTTGTCGATCTCCTCGATCACTTCCGACTGCTCCATATTACAGAACAAGGCGATCTTCTCGATGTTCTCGTGACCCAACGGCCGCTCGGTCCGAACGATCAGGATGTCCGGCTGGATGCCGATCTGACGCAATTGGCCGACGCTTTGCTGAGTCGGCTTGGTCTTCAGTTCGCCGGCCGCCTTGAGATACGGAGCCAGCGTCAGGTGGACAAACAGGCAATTGCCTCGGCCCACGTCCCGAGGAAACTGCCGGATCGCTTCGAGGAAGGGCATGCCCTCGATGTCGCCAATCGTTCCGCCCAACTCGGTGATCACGACGTCGACTTCCGGGGTCGCCAGGCTGAAGACGGCTTCCTTGATTTCGTTGGTGATATGAGGCACCACCTGCACAGTTTTTCCCAGGAACTCGCCCCGGCGTTCCTTGGCGATCACGCTCTGATAAATCTGGCCGGTGGTGTAGTTCGAATCGCGTGAGAGCGGGCTGTTGGTGAACCGTTCGTAATGGCCCAGGTCCAGGTCGGTCTCGGCCCCGTCATCCAACACGTACACCTCGCCGTGCTGGTAGGGACTCATGGTCCCGGGATCAACGTTGATATAGGGGTCGAGCTTCTGCATCCGCACGCAGAGGCCTCGCTGTTCCAACAACAGGCCGATCGATGCGGAGGTCAGTCCCTTACCAAGCGAACTGACCACTCCCCCAGTCACGAAAATGTGCTTCGCCATGCTCCCCTGTCCATCCTGTCCTGGAGCCGTCTGAAAAACGACAGCCACCCGACATCCGTGCCCGGCACCCGTTGCCGTTCATCACGCCGCTCGACCACCGCGGCCCCTCGCTTCAGTCGCACGAGCAACGAACCGAGCATAATCATCCGGAGTGTCGATTCCAACCGCCGAATGCTCTGCCACTCTCACACCAATCGCTGCTCCGTGCTGCAAAGCCCGCAGTTGTTCGAGACATTCCAGTTCTTCCAGCGGCGAAGCCGGCAGACTGGTCAGTTCCAACAAGTAGTCGCGGCGGTAGGCATACAACCCGACGTGCAGCAACCAGGGCGATTCGCCCTCCAGCAACGCGTCGAGATCACCATCACGCACACACGGGATCGGGTGACGGCTGAAATACAGGGCCCGCCCGTCACTGCCGGTCACCACCTTGACGCACGACGGATCGTCCAGAGTCCGCCGATCACGAATCGGACAGGCCAGTGTTGCCATCTGGAGTGTCGAGTCGGTCTCGAGCACTTCGACCAGGCTGTCAATGTGATCGGGGTCGAGTTCCGGCTCGTCTCCCTGCACGTTGACAATCGTCACGGCATCCTCACAACAGCGGGCTACCACCTCGGCCACGCGATCGGTCCCACTGGAATGCTCGCCGGTCATCACGGCTCGCCCGCCAAACGCCTCGACCGCCGACACGATCTCAAGACTGTCGGCCGCCACGATGACTTCGTCCAACCGACTCGCCCGGCACGCCGACGCCCAGGCGTATTCCAACAGCACGCACCCTGTTTCGTCCAGCAACAGCTTCCGCGGCAACCGCGTCGACTGCAGCCTGGCCGGGATCACTCCCACCACGCGTCCTGATTTCGCCATGACCCGCTCCCTGGCCACTGAGTCCCATTGCCATCCCTGACCACCCGAAACGACGCATCGCATGCCGCTTCGGACCAGAGCATACCATCCCATTCCGCTCGACATCAACGGAAATATCACCCGCCCACTCTCACGATGAAACCCGCCAGATCACGCCATCTATCCGCCCGCAAGGATCAAGTCTTTCTGACGCAATAGCCGATACAACCGGCAGAGTCTTCCCAAGCGGTACCGCTACCGGTGCTGCTCAATCTCGGATTGAAGCTGAGCAGACAATGCTATTCAACAAGCCACACGTTCCACATCTCATTGTCACTGCCATACTTGCGATCACATCGCCGATAGCATACTCGCAGACCGACACCGCGCGACACAACTGGATCGAATCCGTTCAGAAACCTTCGATCCGGCAATCCGCAGACAACGACAATGGAATCCAGCAAGCCATAGCTCTCGAAACACCAGCCTCGACCAAGGCAAAAGTAGCGGCCGAGATAACGCCCTTGGATGCCGGGCCCTTCGAAGAACAAGCTCTCATCGATATCCGACGCACCTCGCTATTCGCTCTCACGGACGGCAAAAATGTCTCAAGAGCAGCAGAGATCGGTTGCTGTGAAACCGACATCCGCTCGGTTCACAGAAGCGGCCTCACCGGCGAATTCCTGTACCTGCAGGCTCGCGGCGTCGATGTCCCCTACGCCGCGCCTTTTGACGGAATCGGTCTGAATGCAGTGCCGATCGGACCAACCCTGTTTGCCGACCCCACCTACCAACCCGGGTTTCGCATCGGCCTGACATCCAACCGCAGCGATACGTCCAGCCTCTCAGTTGACTACTGGTTCTACCAAAGCCAGACCAACGGCAGCGGCCAACTCGACGGGGGAGCCGGCATCTTTGATGCTCTCACCGTGCACCCCAACACCACCTCTGTTGCCACCGACAGCCTGCAGACCAGCACCAACTACGATCTGGACTTCGACATCATTGATGCTCACTACCGCACCACCTTCCTGGAACGCGACCTCTACACCGTCGATTTCACGATTGGCGCCAGATACGCCCGGATCGACCAGGACTTCCACGCCGCCTATTCGATCCTGGGCACCACAGACGTGAACGCCGAACTGGGCTTCGACGGCGTCGGACCTCGACTGGGCATCGAGTTCGACCGACCGCTCGACGACCAGTACCACATTTTCGTGAACGCCTCGGGATCGCTGCTGGTTGGACACGTTACCGGCGAATACACCCAGACCAACGCCTTCAGCGGCACTGTGGCCACAGCCGCCCTGGACGACAGCCGACTGGTGCCCGTCTCCGAACTCGAGATCGGACTCGGCTGGCAGAGTGCCAGCGGCCACTGGCACCTCTCGGCCAGCTACTACGTCGGCACCTACCACAACTCGTTGTCAGCCGCCGATTTCATCAGCGGCGTCCAGGCCAACTCGCTGCACGACCTGGGCGACTCGATCACCTTCGACGGCTTGATGGCCCGACTCGAAATTACCTGGTAATCGCCGCTCAGCCGCTCAGCCGACCAGATCGGCCCAATCGTCGATCGCAGCGAACTGGTTGTCGATCTCCGAAGCGTCACCCACAATGACGTCGACGCCTTCGCCGCCAGCCAGCGAATCGCGGCCAC
>Ga0302139_10000070_pt1 | contig 38981 bp, 23 predicted proteins | sample CBN3_331_MG_FD_203104 | JGI IMG/M metagenome (GOLD analysis project Ga0302139, IMG submission 203104) | Marine microbial communities from Western Arctic Ocean, Canada - CBN3_33.1 | ecosystem: Environmental > Aquatic > Marine > Oceanic | place: Canada: Western Arctic Ocean | collected 2017-09-15 | reverse complement strand
CGAGGACGCCAACGGAAACGGACAACTCGACGTGTCGCCCTACCCGCCCAGCAGGGCCGTCGCCGGTGGATACGTCTTCGACACCGCAAATGGACAGTGGTACAAGATCCTGCAAGTCCTCGGAACCGCCAATGGTTCGGCCGACCTGCAACTCGATCGGATTGTCACCCGAGTCGGCAGCCAGGCTATGGCTCCCTCGGGTATCGTCGCCGTCTACTCGCTGGGGACCAAGTGAATGGCCACCACCGCGAACAACCGCCGCCGAACACGACTCCGAAACAGCCGACCGACTGGTCCATCGACACCGGCCGGATTCACGATGGTCGAGATGCTGGTGGCCGTCACGCTGGTCCTGATCATGATGATGATGTTCGCCGAAGTGTTCGAAATCGCTTCGGGGATGCACCATCGAGTCCGCGGCCTCGCTCGCAACGACCAGCGAGCCCGGATCATGCAGAACATCATCGATTCGGATATCAGCAAACGGACCTTCCGACACATGGTCCCCTTTGCCCAGAACGAAACCGGCTACGGTCGCGACCAGCGACTCGGAGAACGCCAGGGCTACCTCTACATCTCCGAAAACAACCCCAACGACGATTCGGACGACGTGCTGCAACTGACCATCCGCAGCACCATTCTCCATTCCGACTCCGACCCCACCCCCTACTACGGACTCGTCAACGCCGCTCCACTGAGCAACCTCCCGCGCAACCGACAAGAAACTCTCATCAGTTCGACCTCGGCCGAGGTCTGCTACTTCCTCCGCAACGGCATCCTCTATCGCCGTGTACTGATGCTGTACGAAGCCACCGGAGGTCGCTCGCAACCCTTCGACGACAACAACAACTCCGAAGTGTTCGACTCGGATCACCCGACGCCCTACCTGCCAAGCAACCAGGGTGCATTCAACGCCGGTTCCGACAGCACGGCCAACACCCGCGACGACAAGGGAAACTTCTGGAAGGACTTCGACTTCTCTGCCCAGTACACCTCGACCGGAGCCAAACTCCACAACCGCAACTCGCTGGTCAACTCCAGAAACTCCAGCAGCTACCCCCTGGGCATTCCGTCGTCCCGCTTCGGCCACGACCACGCTACCGGGTTACCACGCGAATTCGCACCCGGACCCGGACCCGATGGGATCTGGTCCACCACCGCCGACAACGGCCCCTTCTGCATCGGCCGGTTCACTCACGAAGAAACCTCCAACTACTACTTCCGCTACCCACAGACCGCCTCGAGAAACGCCGCTGGCAGTGTCATCAACGACGGCAACCCGCTGAAGACACAAAACGTCTCGAACAATCCGCTGACGGTTGGCGAAGATGGAGTCATTAACCAGTACCGCGGAGGACCTCGGCGAGCCGAAGACATCCTGATGACCGACGTCCATTCCTTCGACATCAAGGTCTGGGACGAAGCACTCGGTCGGTTCGTCGACATCGGTCACACTGATCCCCTACTCGCCAGTGGCGACTTCCGACTCGCCGCCCGACAGAACTCGGCCTACGGACCAGCAGGACCATCGGGCAATCGAGTCTACGACACCTGGCACCCCAGCATCTCCAGCCAGCCCCCCTACCGGGTCACTCACTACTCGCACCGCATCGCGGCGGGCAATCGCAGAGGACCCTGGTCCGCATCGACCAGCTACAGCACCGGCAACGAAATCTTCCCGCCAAACGAAGCCGGTGGTCCGCTGGCGTTTCTCTGTACGGCGACCACCGGAGCAGGTATCTCGGGCTCCCTGCCACCAGGTTGGCCCGCTCATGCCGGAACCACCGTCACCGAATCCGAAGACCTCAACAAAAACCAAATCCTCGATATGGGCGAAGACACCAACGGCAACGGACAACTCGACAGCATTACCTGGATGGCCGTCGACAACTGGCTGCCGCTCAAGGCCATCCAGATCACCGTCCGCTATCGGGACCCGACCAGTGAATTGATGAGACAAATGACGCAGGTGCATTCCCTCAGTCGTTGAAACACACCAATCGTAGACAACCACAACTCGGCGGACGGGCCCCCGCCACAAGGAGATCCGAGCGACTCGACAACTCGCACGGTCACAACCAAACGCCATGCCCAACATCTTCAAACGAACTGGCCGACCCGCCCGTCCTGCGCAGCCCCATCTGCTCCCGACCCGGTCGGCTCGACTCGCTCAAACCCGCCACCCGAGCGGTTCGACCCTGATCGTCGTCCTCGCACTGCTCGCTCTGCTCTCGATCCTCGGACTCGCCTTTGTCACGTTTTCCGGATCCGAGCGGACCAGTGCCGAAAACTACTCGGCGGCAGCCGAGCAGCAGTACCAGTCCCGGCCTCGACCTTCGACTCGCATCCTGTCCCGTTTCGCCGCCGACCGCCTGTTCTTTGGTTCGCGGACCAACGAACGCAACAGCGCCTTGGCCGGCGGACGCCACACCCTGATCGCCAGCATCGTCGGCCGCGACGTGCAGCCTCACAGCGGCAAGGGTGTCAACCTGATCGGACACAAGGTCAGCGGCCAGCAAACCGGTTACCCGGTCGTCGACCAGAACCACGACGGCACAGCCGACTCGTCCCAGGCCCTGCTCGACATCAACGATTCGGCCGCGGCCAACAACGGCAGTTCGCCATCCCGACCCGCTCCGGATGTCGACTACACCGCTCCGGACATCAACAGCGTCTTCCTGGCCTACAACGGCTTTGCACTGGACGCCTACAACCGACCGGTCCACGTGATCATCCCGAGTTTTCTGCGACCTCAGTACATCCGCGGTTTCACCAGTGGAGCCTCCAAGGCCACTCCGGTTCTCGACTGGGAAACCCGTTCGGGCACGGCCCGCCGAGTGCTCAGACCACACCCGATGCACAAGGACTTCGGACCCTCCGGAAGCTCACCCCGCACCAGTACCTTCGACCCGCAGGGACTCCGCTACGTCATCACCCAGGCCCAGGCCAACCGACTGGGGCTCAGCGGTCCCTTCCCCTTCGGCCACAGCGAAGATCTCAACGGTAACCGCGTGCTCGATGCCGGCGAAGACCGCAACGAAAACGGGTTCCTCGACACCGAAGCCCACCACGGAGTCTGGACACTCGGAGCCTGGCAGCAAAACATCTACTACCGCAGCGGCCAGTGGATCATCCTCAGCGAAGATGCCAACGGCAACAACCAACTCGACCAGGGCGAAGACACCATCGTCCCGGGCAACAGCACGATCGACCGGTGGTACTTCCGAGTCGAGACGGCCGGCATTTCCAGCAACAACATGCCGACCTTCGGTTCGGTCAATATCGGTGCCACCACCACCAGCGGCGGTGGGGCTCCGGTCTGGAAACGGTTCAGCACGTTTCAGCCACGGTACAAGTTCGATGCCGACGCCGATGGCGACGGAATCAAGGAAGCCATCTATCTCGATCTCGACTTCCCCATCCACTCACTGGGCAACGGCAAGTCAGCCATCCCGCTGTTCGCCCTGACCATCTACGACGCCGACGGCCTGATGAACCTCAACGCCACCGGAAACCTCAGCGGACAGGTCAACCTCGCCGCTGCCAACTTCGGCGGAGGAAAGTTCATCTCGCGATCCAACCTCGGCATGTCCTCCTCCGAAATCAACCCCCAGTGGGGACTCGACGCCGGTGCACTCGCCACCGATTTCCCCAACAGTTCACGAACCACCGCCGAAGTCTTCCAGGACCAAAGCAAGTTCTTCAATCACGCACCCAGCGGCTGGGTGGAAAACTCGAACATGGCCTGGTGGTTCTTGCTCAAGGGCCGCGCCCACTACGAGCCAGGTTCGGGCTCGCTGCTGTCCTACACCGACGGCCGACACGGAGACCTCAACCAGCTTGTCGCAGCCATCTCGGCCAATTCGACCACTCTGACCGACTACCCTCAACCCGGACTCCGCGGCATCGACGACAACTTCAACCAAGACGAAGGCGAACTGGCGCCTCCGTTTGATACGAACCGACTGGCCACCACACGCCCCTACGTCCACCCACTCGACTTCCGAGGCACCGGCACCAGCACCGTCAAGGTCGGCTCGCTGTTCCAGGCTCAACTCTACACCTCCAATCGACTCAAGTTCCCGCAATACACCGCCTACCAGTCCCAACAGGTCCCCATGGCCGGCACCACCATCAAGTGGGGCCAGCCGCTAATGGGCGTCCTGATGCAATCGTCGATCACCACGCCGTTGATCGACGAGGAGACCGAGAGCATTGTGGATGAACGGAATCGGCAGGGGTCCGACCGGCTTTTCGACTCGAAGGAAAACTACTTCCTGCAGGCCAGCCGCGGGGATCTCGAAAATGCCGCCTTCGAATCCCGACTCGCTCGACTCGCCTCCTACAACTTCCAGACCAACACCCGCTCAGAAAAAATCCGCCGTCGCTTTACCGTCGACAGCTGGGACACACGCGACTTCGTCCGCAGTTTCCCCGGAGTCGTCTCGGGACTGGACCGTCGTCGAGCGTGGGAGTTCTGGCAGAACGGGACCAACCGTTTCGGAACCACCACCTACGCGTTTCCGCCAAAGTTCAACGGCGCACCGATCGGCAACCTCAACGACCCCTTCCGCGGTCCGCTCCGCACCTTGCTCGAAGTCGTCGCCAATCGCGCCCCGGTCAACGCGACCGACTCGACGCTGATGCAACGACGACTCTCGCCCAACCACATCTTCGAACGCCTCAACGGCGTCCCCAAGCACCGGCCGATTACCGAACACCCACAGAACCCCGGCACCACCATCATCCCCGTCTCCTGGAACTCGAACAACAGGCCCGCCTTCCCCCCAACCAACTCGACTCAAAAAGAGTGGTGGGCACGATACGACCGACAGCGACTCGCTCGCGACATCTACGTCTGTCTCTACACGCTCTGTGGAGGCAGCGATCAGGTCAACTACACGACCAGCAACGACCACGACAACACGATGACCCCTGGCGACAGTTCCGACCGGCACTACACGACCGAGCAGTTGCGCGAAATGGCTCAGTTCGCCGTCAACATGGTCGACGCGATGGACACCGACAACGTGGTGACCCGTTTCGAGTACGACAAGAACCTCGGACCAACCGTCGATTCCGGCAGCGGCATGACACTCCGCAGCGGCTGGAACCTCGACGGCAACGCCTGGACCAACGACGGCTTCGCTCCGATCGGGTCCGCAGCCAGTGGCTACGACGCCGATCACACCGACGATGGAGTCGAGCGTGGAGTGGTCCACGGCGTCGAAGCTCAGCAGTTGACACTCACCGAATTCTTCGCCGCCCGCAGCGGCCAGGTCACAGATCCCGACAACAGCGACATTCCCTACGACCACCCGGCAACATCTCACGACGACACCCTGCCACGGACGTTTGCCGGCATCGAACTCCGCAACATCACGCCGTTTGGCGTACCGCTTTCGGGAGGATCGTGGCGGATCGAGATCCGACCCAATACCGCCTCACCAGCCTCCGGCGACATCCGCCGCATGACGTTCCGCAGCGGCAAGCAGATCGAAGCGACCACGTCCTTCAGCATTCTCAGCTGTGCCGACGACCAGCTGTCGCAAAATGGCTCCTACAGCACGCTGAAGGTCGATCCCGACTACTCGCCGGGAACGACCATGCAGGCGACCATGCTGCAGGTCTTTCCCCGCGCGTTGGCCCCCGCCGATGTGCTCGACCTCTGCCACGATTCGAATCAGACAGCCGCCCAGTCTCCCTTCCGCATCTCAAACGGCAACGGCACCGACCTGACTTCGACCGTCGGCTCGTTCTTGACCGGAGCCCCGTTCCTGACCGGAGGACTCAACGTGCAGGTCGTCCTCCAACGTCGACTCCACTCCAACAGATCCTCATTAGATCCGCTCACCGCAGCACCCGGACAGGTCGCTGCCTACGACCTCGACAACCCCTGGGTCGAAGTCGACCGCATCACCTACACCCGCTCGGCAGCCGGTTACCAGTTCAACATCGGCAAGAAGGACAACAACCCGCTGGCAACAACCGAAACGCACAACATTCGCAAACAACTGTGGGAATTGCGCAGCCGCCAAAGACCTCAGCCGCTGCACCGCTCGGGCGAAGCCTATATGCCCAACCCCGCCGGAGCCGTCGGGGCCTCGCCGTGGCGGACCATCGCCCGAGCCAGCCTGGTGCTGAATTCGATCGGAACCGAAAACACCAACAGCCCCGCCACGTTCGACCGCTGGCAGCCTCACTTCGATCGACCATTCGCCTCACTCGTCGAACTCTTCAATCTCCCGGTCTATGCACCTCACGATGTCACCCGCCTGCTCGACAAGGCGGGCACCCACTCGGCCGGTCACTTCAAATTCCTCCGTCCCGACTTCCCCAACGCAACCAGTGCCGACCCCCGGTACGACAACCGCTGGGCCCGGCTGCTGAACTTCCTGGAAATCCCCACCCGTACCGACCGCTTCCCGGTCAGCTCGCTGCCCGATTCCCGAAAATACCGCATCCCGGGCAAAATCAATCTCAATACCATCCGACACCCCGAAGCACTCGGCGGCTTGATCGATCGGCAGGACGTCTGCCAGGTCGCACCCACACAAGTCAATTCACACCTGCCCGATTCCACCGGCGAAACGTCTCGCGACTGGTGGCGGCAATTGATCCACAGCCGCGACGGTTACGATCCGGTCAGCGAACTGTTCCTGCCCGGCATGGCTCACGGACACCCCTTCCGATCACTCGGACTCGTCCGCTTTGGACGAGATGGCATCGAAGAAACCCTGTTCCGCTCCATTCCACTCGATACCAACACCACTTCGGGCTACGTCAGACGACGCCTGTTCGGACTGGGAACCCAGACCCAACACAACAATCAGACGCTGCATCACCCGACCCGACATCAACTGCTGGCCAAGATCCACGGCAACACCACGACTCGCAGCAACGTGTTCTTCGTCTTCATGAAGGTCGACTGGTTCGAATGTCACCAGGATGCGGCCCAGGGACACGTGAGAATCGGAGCCAAGCTGTCTGACGGCCGGTCGCAACGGTCCTTCTTTGTGATCGACCGCTCGAGAGCACTCGAGCTGGTGCAACCCGAACACATTCCCAACGATGGGACCTACAACATCGGTACCGGATCCGGCGGCACCGTCCCGCAACTCGATGCCGGACCCATGATCCTCTACCAGCAGGTGATCGAGTAATTCGCCATCCACCGGGAGGCCGTAAACAGGGCAACTCGGGCAACTCGGGCAAGACAATACGGTTTATTGGTTCCAATCGGTTGGACCAGTTGTTCATACTGGATATTCAGACTAGAGAAAGGAGGCAAGCCTCGAGTCGGAACCCGATTCCGACCCCAACTTCAGAACAGGCGGGCCTTCACATTGTTCTCTGATTTCTTGATCAAGCTTTTACACTCTTTCTTGCCGAAAGCCACACCGGGGCTAGAATTGACCGGTAGAGCCTTCGCAGACAATTCGCGTTCCACTTCGGAAAAAACACTCAACCTGTAAAATATAGACGTGGAGTCTTTCACAATGACCAAAACCATGACACGACATGTGCCTCGTGCCGCAACCCTGCGCCGTGGCTTTACGCTGATCGAACTCCTGGTGGTGATCTCGATCATCGCCGTGCTGGCCTCATTGATCATGCCAGCCATCATGAACGCTCGGGCCGCCGCTCGACGCACCCAGTGTGCCAACAACCTGAAGCAGTTGGCCGCAGCGACCATGAACTTCACGACCGGAACCAACGGCCGCCTGCCGGGTGCCTACGACTGGTATCCCGTGCTCGACACCAGTTCGGGCACGCTCATCGATAAGCAACGGGCACGCCCTTGGGCAACGGCCCTGCTGCCGTTCCTGGACCGCAATGACCTGCAACGCGTTGTCGCCAACGGAACCCTCGGCAGTCTCGCCTCGGGTAACTCGATCCCACACGTCGAAGCACTCACGTGCGTCGTCGACGAAAACAACTTCAACATCAACGGAGGTCTGAGTTACGTGGGTAACGGCGGCTACATGCTGGCTGCCGCCTTCGCAAACGCCAACCTCCACACTGCAGGTACCAACGGATTTGGAACCACCTTGGCACAACGGCTTCGGGTTGGTCACGCCACCGGTATCTTCTGGGCACCAGACAATGGCATCGCCGCCGGCTTGGCCCCTATCGATCCATCCACCGGATCGCCGCCGGCCGGATTCGTCAAAGACCCGTTCCGGATGTCGCTGGACTTCGTCAGTGCTGGCGACGGCAACTCGAACACGATTCTCTTTGGCGAGAATATTCAGGGCGGAAACTGGTCGTGGAATACCGGCGCATTCCAGGGTGGGTCGATCTTCGGCGTGCTGATCTCGCCGGGCGTCAACATCACCAGTGTTGTCGGAAAACTGACTCTCGGGAACTCGCTGAGTTTCGAAAACGTAGCGGTCAACTCAGGACGACTCAACCGGAACCTGATCGCCACGCAGTACGTCACTCCTCGCCCGAGTTCCAACCACGGCGACCTGATCAACTTCGCGTTTTGTGCCGGCAACGTGCGGCCCATCAACATGAATGCCGATCCACGCGTCTTCGCTCGGCTCGTCACTCCGGACGGCCAACGGTTCGACCAGATGGTTCTCAGCGACGAGTAACAACAACAGGGCACAGGGACTGGCTCTCCGTCCGCCTCCGCGGCGGACGGGTGCCTGTCCTCGGACGACCACGCACGCTGGCAACTCCACTCCCCAGCCCCTACACTCGAAAACTCACTCAATTCGAACGACTTTCAGCGGACAAGGCATCGTCATGCCCAATTCCATCAGCGCCAAAAAATCGCATCGCCAAAGCCTCAAGCGGCGGGCACGTAACCGTGGCCAACGCTCCGCCTTGCGAACCTCCGTCAAGAAAGTCCGCGAAGCTGTCGCCAATGGCGAATCCGAACAGGCAGCTTCGCTGCTGACTGCCGCTACCAAGAACCTCGATCAGGCCGCTGCCAAGAACCTGATCCACGCCAACAAGGCGGCTCGGACAAAAAGCCGCTTGGCAAAACTGGTTAACGGCGAAGGCAACTAGTCCCAGGGACTGGCTCTTCGGCCGCCGTTCCACTCGGGCACTCGATTCCGGTATACTGCAGGCTCTTCGATAACCGAAGATCTCAAGTAGACAATCCACCGGCCTATCGAATTCAGCCCCCCATGCTGACAATCTCGCACGGACATCGCCGCGGCTTCCTGAAGATCGGCACAGCCGCCTTCGGTGGCCTCAGCCTCGCCAGCCTGCTCGAGGCCAAGTCCAACGCAGCCGCCAACGGAGCCTCGTTCCTCCGCGACCGTGCCGTCGTCGTTCTCAACCTCCAGGGCGGACCGACGCAGTTCGAGACCTTCGATCCGAACATGCAGGCACCACGCGAAATCCGCAGCTCGACCGGCGAGATCTCCACCACGCTACCCGGCATCACCTTCGGCGGCACTCTGCCCAAGCTGGCCGCACTGACCGATCAACTCGCCGTCATCCGCTCCTACCGCCACGGCATCTCCAGTCACGGACCCGCTGCGATGCACGTGATGGCCGGTGGCAACCCGACCGGTGCCCAGATGGGCTCGATCTACTCGCGAATCGCCGGCCTCACCGATCCACAAAGCGGCATGCCCCGAAACATGCTCGTCACCGCTCATGCGGTCGGCGACGAATACAAGAAAAAGAAACTCTACACCAACGTCGGTCGACTCTCGCAAACCGGCACCCTGCCAACCGTCTTCCGCCCGTTCGACCCCAGTGCCGGCGGCGAAATCGTCGACAACATGAAACTGCAGATCGCTCGCAACCGGCTCGACGACCGACGCGGCCTGCTCAGGGGCCTCGATTCACTCCGCCGACAGTATTCCGACACAGGCCTCGCCGATGCCTCGGGCAGCTTCCAGCAACAGGCCTTCGACGTACTGCTCAAGGGAGTCGCCCAGGCCTTCGATATTGGGCAGGAAACTCCCGAAACGCGGGCTCGCTACGACACGTCGATGATGGCCACGACCGAAGCAGTTCAGGCACGCAACTCCTACGGTGCCCAGTTCTCGCCCATCGCACTCGGACGCCAGATGCTGTTCGCCCGCCGGCTGATCGAATCCGGCTGCGGTTTCGTCACGGTCGGCAACGGTGGATGGGACATGCACGGTGGCGGTAAGGAGTTCCGCATCGACGATGGACTCGGCACACTCCTGCCCGCCGTCGACAAGGCCGTGTCAGCCTTCATCCAGGACATCGCCGAACGAGGCCTCAGCGACAAGGTGCTGCTGGTGATCACCGGCGAGTTCGGCCGGACGCCTCGGATCAACAAGAACGGCGGCCGGGATCATTGGGGCAACCTCTGCACGCTGGCGTTTTCCGGAGGCGGCCTGAAGATGGGCCAGGTGGTGGGACGCTCGGACCGCACCGGAAGTCGACCCGCCTCGCAACCCATCTCCAGCAGCCAGGTCCTCTCGACCATCATGCACTCGCTGTTTGACCTCGGCCAACTGCGGATCCAGGCCGACCTGCCCAAGGACCTCGAACAGATCGTTGTGAACCAACAACCGATCTCCGAGTTGTTCTAGGGCCCGGGGACTGGCTCACTCGCCGCTCCAGTAATCAAACACCAGCACATCGGCCACCCGCGGCCCAACCAGCTTGACGAACTCGCGGTGAGCCGGATGTGGCAAGTACGTATCGCGACCCGCCTTGTCGCGGAACGTGACGACAAACCCATGAGTGAACCCCTTGTGTTTGTCCTCGACACTGATGTCGATCCCATGCTCAAAACCCACGATCACCTCGATACGCTGCGGCAACTTCGCAAACGCCCGAACCACCTCCGCGACCTCCGCCTTCGTCACCTCGGGCTTGAACTTGAACAGCACCACGTGCCGCAGCCGACGCGAATCGCCTCGCGCTACGCCAAGAGCCTCGAGCATCCTCGCCGCGACAAACCGGTTTCCCGATGCGTTCAGGTGCACTCCGTCACTGGTCAACACTCCCTTGGCAACTCCCAACGGATTGTGACGACCCAGGTAGCCAGCGAATTCGCGGTTCAAGTCCAGCATCTGGACGCCCGTACTCGCCGCCACACCTCGTGAAATCCCCGCGTACTCACCGAGCATCTTGTCCAGGGAATTCGTCCCGAGGGGCTTTTCGCCAATCACGCTCGGAGTGCACAGCACCACGCGAGCACCCGACGTCTCGATCCGCTCGATCAACCGACCCAGCCCCGCTTCGAAGTCCTCCTTCGACGTCCCCTGACCGCTCTGAGAATGCCAGACGTCGTTGATCCCGATGTACACCACAACGACATCGGGCTTGTGAGACAGCACGTCCTTGTCGAGTCGCCTCTCGAGATCGGGCACCTTGTTACCACTGATGCCCGCGCCGATCACTTCAAGCTCCAACTCGGCACGGTTCACCTTCAGGAACTCGCGGACGATCTGGATGTAGCCGTCGGGGCGTTCGCCGGCCTGGGTGATCGAATCGCCCAGGAAGACAATCTTGTCGCCCTTCTTGAGCGATCGGTCAGCCGACATCACCGGGTTGACCACCAGGGCCACAACGGCCAGGGCTACAGCAATACCCAACCAATGCGGAACGGATTCGCGAACGAGCAGCGGGAAGGTCGATGACATGAACTGGTCCAATTGGGTTCAGTTTCGTAAACAACATGGTTGAAAACTCCAAGCGGTGGGTCAGGCGCCGCCCGTGACGGGGCCGGATCCCTTTTCCCCCAGGGGTTCCTCTTATTGCCCCAGCAGCCAAGGCACAGCCCCAAGCACGACGTCACTTTCCTCGCCCGCTTTGGACACCACGTACTTGGATCGTTTCATGGCCGAGTAGACCGCCTGCACCCGCTCGGGCACCTGGCCCTGTTCTCCGGCAAGGTACAACGGCAAGGGAGCCGCCAACGACAACAGACCCGGCAAATCGCCGTACTTGACCGCTCCGGGCAAGAACTCCGGATCGCGGTAATGCTCGACATTGACGAACCGGAACCCGCCTGTCCCCACCAACGTCCGATCGACAAGGTCCCGGACCAGCACGCGAGCCGTCGCCACCAGCGGGCCGGCTCCACCAGTCCCCACCAACACCACCGACCCAGCTCTCTCTTCCTCGTGACCCTTCACGAACGCCAGCAATGTCAGGATGTCGTGAACCCGGCTGGCAAACACCGTGTGGTTGTAGCCAAACGTGTAAGCCGCGAATTCGCGGTTGTTGCCCACCTTGGGCGTCACCGACAGCGGCTTGCCGTCTGCCTGAAACTCGCCCTGGTACAACAAGTCGCCACCCAGCACCGCTGCTCCCCCAGCGAGCAGCTTCTGGATCGCACGATTAGGACGTCCGTCCTCGCCGTACAACCCCGCCTTGCCGCGACCATCAACCCACACGACCGCCAATCCGTTGTACTTGGCCTTCATCGGATAGAACGACACGACCGGCAACGACTCGCCGTATGGCTTCAGTCTCAGGATGTCAGTGAACTCCAGGTAGCCACCGCGATCGTGCTTGGCCACCTTGGTCCGCTCGATCTGGTTGGCTCGAGGCAATCCGCGGCCGATGATCGTCTCGATCGCACCGCCCACGATGCCTCGATACAACGTCATGTCCTCACGCTCGGCAGGAACCAGTGACGCCAACTGGGCCTGGGAGTACTTGGAAAGGGATCCGGTGAGAGCCTTTTCGTGCTCGTCGCCACCAGCAGGAGCCGGGTGATCCTTACCCCAGACGCTTAATTCGTCGGCCGTCAACAGCTCGTAATCCGTCTCGACAACCGGCTTGTCCCGGCCCAGGCCCAGGTGCCGAGCGAACAGGTTGTACATGATCGAGCGGCTGACGTAGTTGTAGTTGTGAGGGAAATGAACCAGGGACTTGCACAACACGTGGTCGCGTTTTCCATAGAGCCCGTACAACTGCCTCAATTCGGGATACCCCTTGGTCATCATCTCCTTGGTCCAGTCGTTGGCAGCGGTCATTCCCTGGGGCTTGGGAGCAAACAGTGCGGCCAGCTCGACATTGCCCGTCCCGACTCGCAACAGGCTGCAGTTCTCGCAGATACAGCCTCCCTGCATCGAGGTCGAGACCATCCCGTTGGGGAAGGCGACGACCGGTCGCGAGTCAATGGCACACAGGAGGATCGTCTGAGTCCCTCCGCCACTGCCGCCGGTGACGCCGATTCGCCTGGGGTCGACATCCGGCAGGTCGCACAGGAAATCCAGGCAACGAATCGAATTCCACGTCTGCAAACCCATGATGCTCTGCAGTCGCAATTCGGCCTGGGTGCTGATGAACCCCCAGCCGGTCTTCGGGCTGTTCATGTCAGGACGCTGTTTCTGCAGCCGGTGGGCAACAGCCATCCCGATCTGCCCTGCGTCGGCATAACCCTCCATGTCGAAAATGAAGGTCACGCAGCCCATCCGAGCCAACGTGGCACAGCGAGCCAGCTTGGGAAACCGGCCCGACTCAGGAAACTTCTCGGCCCCGCTCTTGATCAACGCGTCCATCTTCGCAGCACCATAGTCCTGCAAGCGGCCGCCGTGGCCATGAGGACACAGGACGGCTGGATGCTTGCCGCCAGAGTTCTTCCCCGAAGGACGGAACAGCAACCCGGTGACAAAATGACCCGGGACACTCTCGAAATAAACCTTCTCGACGGTGAATCCCGGCCGAGACACCTTGCCGAAGATCACCGGGTTCATCGGCGTTCTCTGAGGCATTGGCCACAACCCGGTCGAAACCAGGATCCGTCGCTTCAACTCACGCTTGCGAACTTCCCACGCCTTCAAGGTCGAGGGGACCTGGAAGGGGAAGTAGGCGTTGAGATCTTTTTGAGGACCCAGTCGGCTGTCGTCGGGTCGTTGGCCGGCGGGAAAAGCACGAGGCGAGGCGGCCTGGGAGGTCGAAACGACCAGCAGGGCGATCGTGGCGGCCAGCAGCGGGGAGGTTGTACGAGTGAACATCAAGATGACTCCAGTTGCAGGCAGAAGCGAGTCAGGTTACCCACGAGCGAACCGAGTCGCAAAGCCGAGCCGGCCTGGAACTGGGCATTTCCTACTTCACGCCCCAACGTTCATCGAAGAAGTTCGCGTCGACGATCTTGCCCGGCCACACCGTGCCCGGTGGAGTCGACAGGTCGACGATCGCCCAGTCGGGCAGCATCGGCACCTGGCGGGCGTTGTTCAAATACGCGTACTCGCGATACGTGAAACCGCTGTTGAGCACCACGTATCGCTTTGGGTTCAACGGATTCGGATAAATCAGTACCGGCATGTGACCAGCCGACGCAAACGACTTGTCCCCGACCGACACCCGCTCGTCCGACCAGGAAACCGGCAGATCGCCAACCAGCCGAGCCAACAGCTTATTGCTCGCCGGATCACCCCACAGCACCAGGTTCGCACTGGCAATGTCCTCGTCGGTCACCTCGGTGTCATCCTTGACCCGAGCGTAACCGCGAAACTGCTTTCTCCAGTGGACGATCGCTCGCTCGAGTTCCGATTCCGCCCAGGCTCCAGTCTTCGCGTGCATCGGCTTGCCGGTCGGGCGAACAAACACGAATGAGTCCATGAAGGCATCATCGATCGGCCCCTGCAAGTTGTGACGCTTTCGAAGCCGTCCGCCACGTCCACCCACGCGACCTCCTACCTGCCAACCACCCTCGTGCCTGGTCAGACGACACGTCCACGACCGGTCCGACAGCGGCCGAGGTGCCTCGATCTCGATTCCGTCTACCACCACCGTGACCGGTCGCCGAATGTCCAACGGAGCGAACCCCGGCGGAAACGACAGACGCAGGCCCGTGATATTCTTCGTCGTCAGTGTCACTCGGCTTCGTGATGTCACCTCGGCCGTGACCCGAGCCGCCTGCCAATGCTCGCCCAGCCCCTCGACCGTCACCCAGTGCATCCGGTTGTACTTCAGCGTGTACGTGGCCAACACGACCTGTAGCGGATACTGCTGACGCCCGGCCAACGCGATGCTCCTCAAACGACGATCCACTTCCTTCTTCGACTCCGGATGGATCGCGTGCTTTGTCCCCGGCCCGATCACATGCACCATCTCGATCCCCTCGGCCTCCAACGCCTGCTCCATGATGTCGGCCGCCTGCTTCTGAATGTCCAACTCGCCGCTGTAGGCCACCGTCGGACAATGAGTCAGGTTGACCGCCCAGTCGGTGCAGTCGTACCAGTGCCACAGCTGCTTCTCGTACCAGGTCGGGTTCAGCGTTTCCTTCTGAAAGAACTTCAGGAACTCGGGCGTCTCGGAAAAACCCGCACCTGGATTGGCCGCAAACCAGCGGTCCGAATAATGCACCGCAAACTGCCAACAGGCCGCTCCGCCCATCGAAAAACCTCGAACCGATATCCTCCGACCATCCACCCGGTAACCCGTACGCGTGTCCTCCAAGGCCTCGAGCACATCCACCTCGCCAGCAAACTTGAACGCGTTCGAATAGCGGCCGTAGGGATGTAGCACGATCGTGTTGGCCGGAGTGTAGGACCCGCGATTGCGAGACCGCTGGTGGATGAAGTTCAACTCGCTCAACGTCTCACCGCGTCCGTGGAACCAAATGTCCAAACGGTGACGACGCGACAGGTCGAAATCGTACGACTCGGGGATCACCAACCCGTAGGGCTGCACCGTGTGGTCGATCTTCGAGACGTAGCCTCGGACGACCAGGCCAGTTTGACGAGTCCACGGCGCCCGTCCCGCAACCAGGTCGTCGGCCCGCTTCATCCCAGTCGCGATCAGCTCGTGAGCCTTCTTGACGTCACCGACGGAAAAGAACTCGTTGTAGGCCAACGCATCGTGAACCGCGCGGTAGTAAATCTCGACGTCCGGGATCAACGCTCGCAACTCCGGGTCGCTGGACGTTTGAGCCATTTGGATCCTGCTACGGAGCCCCTTGAGCTTGGCGGGCAGCTGCAGAAAACCGGATCCGGCTGGCTTGATACCCAATCGAGGCACCGGGCGAACGGTCTTGGGATCGTTGTCACGAGGCCCATCGGCCAGAACCGTCGACGTCGTCAGAAGCAGCAGGCTGATCAAGATGCGAGACATGGAAGTTCCCGAGTTTCCTTACAGAAAGGGACTGGCTCACCAGACGCCCCTGGCGGTTGGGTGCCTGTCCCAAATTTGCGATGTGTTGTCAGTCGCCCAGACTAGCGAGAGGTGCCCATGCTTTGCGAGCGGAGTGGTCTGGCCGAACCGAGTGCGGCTTGAGTACCATCCCGCGCCAGTGGTTTTTTCGGCGATCGTTCGAAACGGAGAACCGATCTTGTCCACCCGCCTCAATATTCCCGTCGGCCTCAGAATCCTGCTGACTCTCGCCGCGTTTGTCGTCGTCGTGGCTGGAATGTCGGCCGCTCGACCCATCCTCGTCCCCGTGCTGTTCGCCGCCTTCCTGGCTGTCATCTGTGGACCAGCCATGGCCTGGCTCGTCGGACACAAGGTCCCCCGACCGCTGGCCTTGCTGCTGGTGTTCCTGGCCATGGCCGCGATCGGAGGCACGGTCGTCGTCGTGATCGGACAATCGGTCTACAGCTTCCGAGACAACCTCGACACGTTCAAAGAACCGTTGCAGGGAAAAGTCGCTGCCTTGGCCCAAACTCTCGCCAATGTGGGAATCGAAGTGCCCGCCAAGGTCCGCTCCGGAAGCCTCAACACCGACCTCGCCGTCGATTCACTCGGCTCACTGCTCGGCGGACTGACCGACCTCTTCGGCAAAGGACTCTTCGTGCTCTTCTGCTTCGTCTTCATCGTGCTCGAAGCGTCCGGATTCCCGGCCAAGGTCGCCGCAATGCCCGGAGACACCTCCGGACGACAGGCTCGATGGGAGAAGATCCTCACAGAAACACGACGCTACGTGGCACTCAAGACTGTCATCAGCCTCGCTACCGGAGCCACCATCGGGCTGCTGTTGCTGTGGCTCAAAGTCCCCTACGCACCACTGTGGGCACTGCTCGCATTCCTGTTCAACTTCATCCCCAACATCGGCTCGATTATCGCCGCCGTCCCGGCAATCGCCGTCACATTCATCGTCAAGGATTCCTCGACACTCGCACAGGTGATCGTGATGTACCTGGTCGTCAACCTGATGGTCGGGAACATCATCGAACCGAAAATCATGGGCCGAGGACTGGGACTCTCGACACTCGTCGTCTTCCTCTCCCTCGTCTTCTGGGGATACGTCCTGGGACCGATCGGGATGCTGCTCAGTGTCCCACTGACCATGATCGTCAAAATCGTACTCTCGGCCTCCGACGACACCCGCTGGCTGTCGATCCTGCTGAGCGACGAAGCGCCCAAACCGGCATGATCCACTCGCCAATCGTATCACTCCAACGACACACGACCCAAAAAGACGATAGAATAAGCGATGGTTGATGAATCGGATGCGAACCGCGAATCGTCAGCGAACACGCCATCACGAAACTCGGCTCCAGCAGAGATCACGGGCATGTCATCACACAACAATCACTGCGATGGCTCCAGCCAACCGCTCTCGCGCCGTAGCCTGCTGCAGGCCGGGACGGCAGGCATCGCCGGAATCAGCACCGCCGGGCTGATGACGAACGCGGCCAACGCGGCCGTAAGGACAAAGGCCAAGCGAGTGGTTTTTGTGTTCCTGACCGGAGGCATTTCGCATCACGACACGTTCGACATGAAGCCGGCTGCTCCGGCGAAGGTTCGAGGCACTTTCGATCCGGTCTCGACCGATGTCGCCGGGATCCAAATCTCCGAACACCTGCCGCTGTTCACCCAGCGGATGAAGCACTACGCGATGGTCCGTTCGATGGGCACCGGTAGCAACGGCCACGAGCAGGCCTGCCACATGATGCTCACCGGACGACTCGACTTCCCCATCGGCTTCGACACCCGCAAGGTGCCCAGCCCCAACGAATGGCCGTCGATGCTCTCGGTTGTGACTCATGCCAAACGCAACGAGCAGCGGACGCTGCCGCCCGCGGCGGTGCTGCCCGAGGCGAGCGTCAATGAGGCGGCTCGGATGAGACCCGGTCAATTCGCCGGGCGATTGGGTTCCGCCTACGAGGCCTGGCACGTCAACGTCGCCGCCCAATGCCCGCTCGGAAACGGAGCCTGCCCCGACTGCTTCCGGTTCGATCTCGACCACTTCGACCACGCCGCCTCGAACATCTTCAACACTCCAGAACTGACACTTCCACAGGGAGGCCGCGGGCGATTGCAGGACCGGGTCGGACTGCTGGGGACCATCGAACAACAACGCCAGTTCCTCGACGAACGAAACGCCACTCGCAAACTCGACCAAAGCCGACTCCAGGCACTGACCGTGCTGGCCGACCCCAAAACCAGCCAGGCCTTCGACGTCGAAAATACCGATCCCAGGACACTGGCTCGATACGGCAAGAACAAGTTCGGACTCTCTGCACTGATGGGATACCGACTGCTCGACGCTGGAGTCGATTTCGTCCAGATCAACCTCGGCAAGAACTCGTCCTGGGACACCCACCGTCGCAACTTCGTCAATCTCGAACGCAACCTGCTGCCACCGTTGGACCTCGCCATGAGTGCCCTGCTCGATGATCTCATCGACAGCGGACTGATCGACGAAACCCTGTTCATCATCAGCGGCGAATTCGGCCGCACGCCCAATATCAACAAGAACTCGGGTCGAGACCACTGGGGACCGGTCTTCACGGCGTTGTTTGCCGGAGGTGGAGTGCAGGGTGGGCAGGTGATCGGATCATCCGACGACCTGGGCGCGTACGCGACCAGCCAGAGATACATGCCCGAGAACTTCTCGGCGACGATCTACGAGGCGCTGGGCATCCCCAACAACGCTCACTGGGTCGACATCGACGGACGACCACACGAGATCTACCGCGGCCAGCCGATGTCGGTGCTGTACGGCTAGGGGGCGGACGTCACTTCTGTTGGGCCGACGACCACTTCGCGTCCACCACCCGACCCGGTGACCTCGTGCACCGGCACGCGTTCGCGGTACTCGCGACACCGCGTGGCTGAGTTGCCTTCCAGCCTCACCGGTTTATTCTACGGTTCCTGAAAACGATGACCGAACGAGGCAAACGATGAGTGATACATCAGCCGAGGCACTGGCGTCGGTGGACGAGAGAACCTGGGACCTGCTCGAGCAACCCAGCACGGCCACGCTAGCCACGGTACTGGCCAAGCACGGCCTGTGGAATGTCTTCGTCACCGGCGCCCAGCCGTTGTCAGCGGGCGGCCGGATGGTTGGCCAGGCCTACACCCTGCGGTACCTGCCGGCCCGCGAGGACCTGGACCACAACCTGGTCTTCGACAATTCGAAGGACCCCCAGCGGCTGGCGATCGAATCGGTCGGACCCCGCGACGTGCTGGTGATCGATGCACGGGGCGACGAACGCGCCGGAACGATGGGTAACATCCTGGCCACTCGCATGGTCGCCCGGGGAGCCGCCGGGATCGTCACTGACGGCTGCTTCCGCGACTCGCCGGCAATCGCCGAGATGGATATCCCCGCCTACGCCCGTTCGCCGCATGCCGCCACCAACAAGACGATCCACCACCCGGTTGATTGCCAGTTGCCGGTCGCCTGTGGAGGTGTTGCCGTGTTTCCCGGCGACATCCTTGTCGGTGACGACGAGGGCGTGGTCGTGATCCCCCGCCACCTGGCCGACGAAGTGGCCCTGGCCGCCGCGCGGCAGGAACACAAGGAAGACTTCATCCTCTCGAAAATCCAGGACGGTGCCCCGCTGGCGGGAACCTATCCGGCCGATGAGGACACCGATGCGCAATACGAGGCGCATTGCCGCGAGAACCCGGCCCCCTAGGTCGTCTCAAGAGCCCGGCTTTCTTGATCGCCGTTTCAGTACATCGCTGGAAAGCGTTTCGTGCTTTGGCGCCAAGCCACGACGGTAGAAACGGTGCTCCAGGAATGCGCGGACCCGCGCGTCGAGGACCGGGCCACCCAACCCGTGGCCACCGTTCTTGACCGTCAACAACCCCACCGGCACCTTCGCCCGCTCCAGGGACTCCTTCAACAACTCCGACTGGTTGTACGCCACCAGCTGGTCCCTGGTCCCGTGCACGACCAGGAACGGGGCATCATCGGATGTGACGTACGCCAGTGGCGATGCCTGGCGGCAACGCTCGGGATGCTCCTGGATCGCGCCTCCCACCAGCTTGCTCTCCGGCGAGTTCGCCGCGTCGTGGTCGATCCGGCTCGGAAAGTCGTTCATCTTCAGGAAGTCGGTTGGGCCAAAACAATCGACCACGGCGGCCACCCGGCTGTCGAACTTCGCGTGCGGGCCCAACGAACCCTCCAGTTCCTTCACGCCACCCGAGACACCCAGCATCGCCGCCAGGTGGCCGCCGGCCGAGTGGCCGTAGACGGCAATGCGGTCGGGGTCGATCCCGTACCTGGCCGCGTTGGCCTTCAGCCAGCGAATCGCCGCCTTGCAGTCGTGGATCTGTGCCGGCCACTGCGCCTCGTCGGTCAACCGGTAACCAATCGTCACCCCGATGTACCGGCCACCGGCCACGAACCCGGCCACGCGGCCCAGCCCGTCCCGCTTGTCGCCATTCTGCCAGCCACCGCCATGGATGTAGACCAACACCGGCAACCGCCGGTCAGCCGGACGTCGACTGGGAAGAAGTATATCGAGCCTGTGTCGCGGGTTGTTGTCGCCGACGTAATCCCTATCGGTAACCGCCTTGACGTCCTTCGGCAGTCGCGGTCGTCGCCTGAGAAAGCGAACGTGTTCCTGGAGCGAAATGAACCCGTCCCGGTTCGTGTCGACCCGACGGAAGTTCTTCCGCGCCGACGCTGGCAATTCCGACTCCGCCAGCCGTCCGTCCTTGTTCCGGTCCCACTGCCGAAACAACGTCTCGGCCGACGAATCGGCCGCCGCGACCAACAGCAACACCAACCACGGACTGGCCAATCGCATGACCGTCTTCATCAATTGCCCTCCCGCCGTGGCTCGGCGTTCCAGAGATTCCGAACAAAGAAGTCCCGTCTCCTGCGGACACCATACGGGCCACCGATGCCGTGACCGCCGCCGGGCATCACCAGCATCTCGAAGTCCCTGTCGGCCTTGACCAGGGCGTTGACCACCTGCATCGTCGACGCGGGATCGACGTTGGTGTCGAGTTCACCAACGATCAGCAGCAGGTCACCCTTCAGACGGTGGGCCTGCGTCACGTTGGACTGCTCGGCGTAGTGAGGACCGATGGGCCATCCCATCCAGAGTTCATTCCACCAGATCTTGTCCATGCGGTTGTCGTGGCACCCGCAGACCGACACGGCGACCTTGTAGAACTCGCCGTGGGCCAACATCCCCCGCAAGGCACTCTGACCACCGGCCGACCCGCCATAGATCCCGACCCGCGAGAGATCCATCCACGGACGGTCGGTCGCCGCAGCCTGCATCCAGAGAATCCGATCGGGGAACCCCGAATCGCCCAGGTTCTTGTGACAGACATCGTGAAAGGCCTTGGATCGGTTCGATGTCCCCATGCCGTCGATCTGCACGACGACAAAACCCAGCTCGGCCAACGACTGCACATCGTGCCAGGCACGGAAACTCTTGGGGACGAACGACCCATGCGGCCCCGCGTAGATCTTCTCGATCACCGGGTACTTCACGTCCTTGTCAAAGGTCGACGGACGATAGATCACGCCCCAGATGTCGGTCTTCCCGTCCCGTGCCTTGGCCACGAACCGCTCGGGACGTTGCCAACCCGTTTTCTTCAACTCTCCGATGTCGGCCTTTTCCAACGCAGACACGCGCTGGCCCGTCTCGGAACTTCGTACCACGGCCTGCTCGGGAAGGTCGACCCGCGACCACGTATCGACCAGGTATCGGCCGCCGGGTGAATAGCGGATCCGGTGAGTTCCGTCGCCATCACTCAGACGGACCAGGCCGGTTCCATCGAAACCGATTCGGCACTGGTGAACGTGATAGGGATCCTCGTCGGCATCGATCCCGCTGGCGCGGAACCAGATCCGCCGGGACTCGGCATCCACCCGATCCACTCCACGCACGACCCATTCACCCCGCGTCACCTGGTTCTTGACCGCCCCGGATTTCGCATCCAGCAGGTAAAGATGATTCCAGCCGTCCCGTTCAGACATCCACACCAGTTCGCTGGTCTTGTCCAGGTAAAACAGGAACTGTTTGTAGGCATAGTCGATGAACGTCGGGCCGGTCTCCTCGATCACCGCCCGCGCCGATCCGGAACTTGCCTCCACGCGGATCAGCCTCAGTACCTGGTGACCTCGCTGGTTGTAACGAAAGGTGAAGTGGCCACCATCGGTAGCCCATCGGACCTCCTTCATCCGCCATGGGTTGGAAAACAACTTGTCCGAGACGGGGATCTCGCGGCCGGAAGTCACGTCGAAGAGATACGGCCTGGTCAGGGGGATCTCGTCACCGGGCTTGAGGTAGTTTCTCGAGAGCAGTTTCGGCTGCAGCTGGTCTCCCGGTGACGACTGGACCATGTGGATCCGTCGCTTGCCCCCGCCGCGGGTTCGTAGTGCCACCAGTTTCGATCCATCCGGCGACCAGAAAACCCGGTCCGACCATTCAAACGCCTCGGTGCCCCCGCGACTCAACGGCACCTCGTTCCCGCTCTTGCGGTTCCGCAGGTGCAGGTCGTGGTTCTTGACGAACGCCTCCCACTTCCCATCGGGCGATTGTCGATGCCGCGGCGATTCGAACCCGGGTCGCCGCCACCGGGAGGGTTCCTTGTCCGACCCGACATCGAAGTCCTTGGGCTGTTCGCTTTCCTCCAACTCGCACGTCTTGAGGACGCAAGTCCATCCCTTGCCGGCGATCCGGAACCAGCACGCCGTGCGGTCCGAAGAAAACCTCAACTGCTCCAGCGACAGGCGATCCCCGTCAATTTCCTTTCCCGTTGCCTTCTGCAGGGCCTTGGCCAGCTTGTCGTGGTTGAACGCGGCGCGACGCCGCCCCCGCTTCACATCGACCAGCACGAATTCATGGCGGCCGTTTCCACGGTCCACCCGGTACCATGCCCCGTCGTCCTCGGCAAACCAGCGGAGCCGCACGCCCTGGCGAGAGACCTTTTTGGCAACCCGCTTCTGTAGGTCGGCGGAACGCTGGTAGTCCTGGCGAGTCCCCTGGGCGGGAAGGTCTGATACCCCGATGGCCACGGCCATCGGGAACAGCAGCAGGGCAAGTTGTGGCGAGCGGGACATCCGGCAAATCCTGTTTCCAGTTGTTTCGAAAGCCGTGTCGAGTTGACGCACGATCCGGCCAATAGGAATCATTGTCGTCGGGATTCCGTACTTTACTCAACCGAGCGACTCATCAGATCCTACCCATTCCCGCAGGCCAGTTTCCCGGGGCTCTTCATGTTCGGACATCGTCGACTTCCGTCATTACTGGTGTTGCTCGCGTTCCTGGTCGCGTCGTCGGATGCGGCCGATCGACCCAACGTGATCCTGGTGATGGCGCCAGGAACACGATGTTGTGGTACAGCGCCGATAATGGACCGGAAGGCAACGACAAGGCACCCGGCAGAACCAGCAGAACCAGCAGAACCAGCAGAACCAGCAGAACCAGCAGAACCAGCAGAACCAGCAGAACCAGCAGAACCAGCAGAACCAGCAGAACCAGCAGAACCAGCAGAACCAGCAGAACCGGCAGAACCGGCAGAACCGGGGGACTCCGCGGTCGCAAGCGGAGCCTCTACGAGGGTGGCATCCGCGTGCCGGGTATCGTGACCTGGCCCGCGGTGGTCCAGGCCGGCCAGGTCACCGACTGCCCGGGAGTGACCTCCGACTACCTCCCGACCTTCCCCGCGTGATCGAAGAATCCTCGACAAAACTCAAGACCTGGCGGGCCTCCTGCCGGACCAGTGCCGCCAGGAACGCAGCCCGTCGAGTCCCGGTCGAGTACAATTGCAAACCACGATTCTCCCTGTCCCGCCCCTACCCCTGACTCCCCGGACCTAACATGATCCTTCGTTCCCTCCTGCTGATTTCCCTGGCCACCACCAGCCTCCTCGCCGCCGAGCCCGAATGGAACCAGTTTCGTGGAGGCCGTGGTGACGGCACCTCAACGGCAACCGGGATCTCGACCGACTGGAGCGAGACGAAGAACATCCGGTGGAAGACCGAGATCTGGGGCAAGGGCTGGTCGTCGCCGGTGGCCTGGAAGGACCGCATCTGGTTGACCACCGCGACCGAGGATGGCCACCGGCTGGCACTACTGTGCCTGGACCGCAAGACCGGCAAGATCCTGCACGACAAGACGCTCTTCGAGCACGAAAAACCACAGTACTGCCACCCCTTCAACAGCTACGCCTCGCCCACACCCTACGTCGAGGATGGTCGGATCTACGTCACCTTCGGTGCCCTGGGCACCGCCTGCTTGGACACCGAAACCTGCCGGGTGATCTGGAAGCGGGAGGACCTGGAATGCAACCACTGGCGAGGCCCCGGCTCGAGTGTCTCGATTCACGGCAACCTGCTGTTCATGCCCTTCGACGGACACGATCACCAGTTCGTCGTGGCTTTCGACAAGCGGACCGGCAAGACCGTCTGGCGCAACGATCGCAACATCGACTACAAGTCCGACAACGGCGACATCAAGAAGGCCTACTGCACGGCACGGGTGATCACCTTCAAGGGACGCACCCAGGTGATCGTACCCGGGGCGATGGCGACAATTGCCTACGAACCCAACAGCGGCAAGGAACTGTGGCGAGTGATCCACGGCGGGATGAACGCCTGCATTCCACCACTGTTTGGGAACGGAAAAGTCTACATCACCACCAGTTCCCCATCCTTGCTGCTGGCCGTTCGCCCCGACGGCAGCGGTGATGTCACCAAGACGCATGTCCAATGGACCACCCGCCAGGGAGTCCCCGCCAGGCCGGCACAGCTGCTCGATGGCGACTCGATGTTCATGGTCGACAACGGCGGGATCGCCTCGTGCATCGACCTCGCGACCGGAACACCTCGCTGGACCAAACGGCTCGCCGGCAAGTTCACCGCCTCACCAGTCCTCGTCGACGGACGCATTTACTGCTTCCAACGCGAATCGGGAACATCACATGTGATTGCCGCCGACCCCAAGGCCTTCCGCTTGCTGGCCACCAATACGCTCGATACAGGCTGCATGGCCTCACCAGCACTCACCAACGGACTGCTGATCGTGCGGACCAAGACGCACATTTACGGCATCGGCAAGTGATCTCGGCCCTTTCCCTTCAAACTCGGCGCTGTCTCGGATCGATGTACTTTGATAGGATCAAGGACAGGACCAAGGATGGAGCCAGAGTTGCTGACCATTTGGTTGTTGGAACCCGACGATGCTGAGCGTTTACGATGGACATCACCGCTACGGTCGACGCGATTTCCTGAAGATCGGTAGCCTCGGTCTCGGTGGTATGACACTCGCCGACCTGATCGCCGGTCGGCAGGCCACCGCTGCTGCCGGTCAAGTGGTCCGCGACAAGGCAGTCGTTTTCCTGTTCATGCACGGCGGTCCGTCGCAGGTCGAAACATTCGACCCCAAGATGACCGCTCCGTCGGGCATCCGCAGTGCCACCGGAGAAATCCAGACGGCGATCCCGGGAATCACCTACGGGTCGACGTTTCCCAAGCTGGCCGCCATGGCCGATCGCACGTCGATTGTCCGCTCGTTCGTCACTGGTGACGGACGCCACGACATCAAGCCGATCGTCGGCAAAAGTACACTCGACGGCAATCTCGGGTCGATCTACTCACGGATCGTCGGCCAGAACCGCTCGGACAACGGCATGCCGACCAACGTGCTGCTGCTCCCCAGGGCGGTCGACGACAAGGCCCAGCCCGGAGTCACTCAGTTTGGCAAGTTCGACTCGACCGGCACCATCGGCTCGGCCTTCCAACCCTTCACACCCAGTGGCGGTGGCGACCTCAAGGCGGACATGAAACTCACGTTGCCGATGGGCCGTCTCAATGATCGGCGAGGCCTGCTGACTCGCCTCGATCGACTTAAGAGATCTCTCGACGACAACGGACGCCGCGATGGACTCGATCGGATCCGCGAACAGGCCTTCAGCACGATTCTTGGTGGAGTCGGCGACGCGTTCGACCTGTCGAAAGAAGACCCCAGGACGATCGCACGCTACGACACCCGCGGACTGCAGCCGGCAGCCGCCACCGACTCGAGATGGAACAACCGCAAGAACTACGCCGACAACGGCAACACGCTGGGTAAACTGATGCTCTTGGCCCGCCGACTGGTCGAACGTGGCTGCGGGTTCATCACCGTCACCACGAACTTTGTCTGGGACATGCACGCCGATGTGAACAATGCCGACGTCGTCACCGGCATGAACTACATGGGTATCCCCTTCGACCACGCCGTCTCCGCATTCCTCGAAGACCTCCGCGAGCGAGGCCTCCAAGACAAGGTGCTACTGGTCTGCTGTGGAGAAATGGGCCGCACGCCACGGATCAACAAGAAGGGCGGCCGCGACCACTGGGGCAACATCGCACCATTGATGCTCGCCGGTGGAGGACTCGAGATGGGGCAGGTCATCGGGCAGTCGACCCGAGACGTCGGCGAACCGCTGACGACTCCCTGCAGAATCGAAAACCTCATCGGCACAGTCTTCAATACGCTGTTCGACGTCGGACAGGTGAGACTCAACCAGGGCCTGCCACGCGACATCGCCCGCGCGATGGAAACCTACCAGCCGATTCCAGGCCTGCTGTAGGGTCCGCTGCCACGACGGGGTCAAGCCAGCAACGCATCCACCACGTGCGCCTCTTCCACCCCGGTCAGCCTCTGGTCCAACCCCTGGAACGGATACGTCAACCGCGTGTGATCCAGCCCCAGGCAGTGCAGCATCGTGGCATTCAGGTCGTTGACGTGCACCGGCTTCTCGACCACGTTGTAACAGAAGTCATCGGTGCGGCCGTATTCGATCCCACTCCGGATTCCGCCTCCGGCCATCCACAGGCTGTAACACCGCCCGTGGTGATCTCGACCGTAGTTACCCGGTGAGACCTTTCCCTGGGCATAGACGGTCCGGCCGAACTCGCCGCTCCAAACGACCAGGGTGTCCTCGAGCATCCCGCGCTGCTTCAGGTCCTTCACCAACGCAGCGGCCGGCTGATCGGTGTCCCGGGCCTGGCCACGCAGCGCCTTGGGCAAGCCCCCGTGCTGGTCCCAGCCCCGATGGAACAGCTGAATGAATCGCACACCCCGCTCGGCCAATCGGCGAGCCAACAGGCAATTGGCCGCGAACGTCCCCGGGGTCTTCACCGCCGGACCATATCCCTCGAGCGTCGACTTGGTCTCGTCCGAGACGTCAACCAGGTCGGGAACCGAGGCCTGCATCCGGAAGGCCATCTCGTACTGGGAAATCCGTGTCTCGATCTCGGGATCCCCCACCTGCCGCTGCTTCAGGCGATTCAGTCGGCCCAGTCCGTCGAGCATCGCCCGGCGTCCGGCTCGATCAACCCCCGGCGGATCGGCCAGGAACAGCACCGGATCCCGACCCCCCCGAAACCTCACTCCCTGGTGATCCGACGGCAGAAAGCCGCTGCTCCACAGCCGCGAGAACAGCGGCTGGCCACCTGGCCGACCGGTCCCCTGTGAGATCAACACCACGTACGACGGAAGATCACTACTCTCGCTGCCCAATCCGTAACTCAACCAACTGCCCATGCTCGGCTTGCCCAATTGCTGGGTACCGGTATTCATCATCGTGATGGCCGGGTCGTGGTTGATCGCCTCGGTGTGTACCGACTTGACCAGGCAGATCTCATCGGCAATCGATCCGATGTGAGGCAACACCTCACTGAGATACCGGCCGGATTCTCCGTGTTGTTTGAAGGCCATCACCGTGCTGACACACGGGAAACTGGTCTGCTTGTGAGTCATCTCGGTCAGCCGCTGGCCCTTGCGGATCGAGTCGGGCAGTTCCTTTCCGTGGTGACGAGCCAGTTGCGGCTTGTAGTCGTAGAGATCGATGTGGGAGGGGCCGCCGGACTGGAACAGGTAGATCACCCGCTTGGCGCGAGGTGGAAAATGCGGTCCGGATGCCACGTGAGCTGCCTCGGCCGATTCCGACCGGCCCAGGCTCGCCAAGGCCGCTGCAGCCAGGCCGCCGGCCGTCTGCGAGAACAACGCACGGCGGTTGATGGCAACCGAGGAGAATCGCGGCGGTCCACTCACGTCGGCTACTCCCTGGTAATCGCTTCGTCGGTGTTGAGAAGAACACTGCACAGCGCGGTCCACGCCGCCTGCTCAACGACGTCCACTCGCTTGTCGATCGGCGAGGCACCCACTCCGAGCAACTGCCTGGCCGACGCCGGTCGAGACCGGAAACGAGTTCGCTGGTCAGCGAGCAGCGAAACCAGGGTCTCGAGTTCCTCGATCGCCGGTCGCCGTGCGGTCACGCTGGCGAACAGCCACTCGATTCGAGCCACCTCGTTGTCGGCGTCCCGGACCAGGGCCCGCACCGCCAGTGCACGAGCCGCCTCGACAAACGTTGGGTCGTTCATCAGCACCAGCGCCATCAGCGGCGTGTTGGTCCGCTGCCGCCTGGTGGTGCAGATCTCGCGAGTCGGAGCGTCCAGGGCGAACATGTTCGGCGGCGGCACCGAGCGTTTCCAATAGGTGTAGAGGCTGCGGCGGTAGAGTGCGGAGCCACTGTCCTGCACGTACGGACGATTCGAGGTCTCCTTCCAGAGACCCGATGGCTGGTACGGCTTCACACTGGGACCGCCGATCCGTTCGACCAGCAGCCCGCCGTTGGCCAGTGCGCCGTCACGAATCAGCTCGGCCGGCAACCGGAACCGCGATGCCCGGGCCAGCAGCCGGTTGTGGGGATCGCGAAGCCACGCCTTTCGGGTCAACGCCGACGACTGGCGGTAGGTGGCCGAAGTGACAATCCGCCGCAGCAGGGCCTTGGTGTCCCAGCCGCTGCGAACGTAGTCCACGGCCAACCAGTCGAGCAGCCGGGGGTGGCTGGGCTGCTCACCCTGGGTGCCAAAGTCCTCGCTCGTCTCCACCAGCCCGACGCCGAAGGCCATCTGCCAAAGGCGGTTGACCGCCACCCGAGACGTGAGCGGATGATCGGCGTCGACCAGCCAGCGAGCCAGCCCCAGCCGATTGGCCGGAGCATCCACGGGCAACTGTGGCAGCACCTCGGGCACACCCGGCTCGACTGCCTCGCCATGCTGATCGTATTGGCCACGCATCAACACGAAGGACTGCCGGGGCTTCTTCAGGTCCTGCATCACCATCACCGTCGGCCGATCCTTGCTGAAAGCGGCCAACTCGCTGCGTCGACGCGACAGGCGATCGACCAGAGAACGGTACCGCGTGTCGTGCAGTTCCAGGTACCCGAGCGTCAGGGCCTTCCGTTGCTCGGGTGTTCGCTTCTCGACAGCGATCGCCAGGATCTCGGCCAGACCATCGGCACCGGCCAGGGCTTTCACCTCGACGGCTGAGAGTGCCCGAGAGTAGATCCGCAGGTCATCAAGGGCTCCATCGAGGATGCCGCCGGGGTTACGACGACCCAGATGCAGCGGCCTGTCGGTCTTGATCGTCCCGGTCAGCGAATTACGCGTCGAACCGACCTTCTGTTTCTGTCCGTTGAAGTACAGCGAAATGCCTTCCACGCGACTCGACCCGTCATACGTGACGAACACGTGAGTCCACTCGTCGCCGGGGAGTTTGCTGGTCGACTTGACGTACATGGCATTGGACGGCCACGAGTGAATCATGTGCACTTCGACGTGCCCACCCGACAAGAACACGTCCCAGCCTCGGTAGGCCGCCGCGTCATCCATCCGCGAGACGATCGCTCCGGTCTTGGCGGCCAGCACCCAGCCTCCGTAGGAGAACGAATCGGTGCGTTCGAATCCGGCCGTGTCGCCCAGGGAGGCGTAAGTCTTGCCGGCCAGATTCAGGCCGCCGCCCAGCTTGCCCGAGACCCACTGCGGCGGACCCACCAGCGACACCTTCAACGAACCGCCAGCAGAAATCGAACCCCCCTTGCCCTCGTCCAGTCGACAATGCACCGCCAGGCCCGACGTCGGCACCATCGGCCCTTTCTTCGGCTGCTTGTCGAGTGACTCTTCCCAGCGGGCGACCAGTTCCCCGGCCTCGGCCAACCGCGCCTGCCGCTGCCGCACCACGAGATCGATCGCCGATTTCAACCGTTGCTCAACTGCCTCACCGTCCAGCGGCACCACCTCGATCAGCGGATCCACGTTGCCTTCCCTGTTCTCGACTCCCTTGTCCGTCACCGAGTTGAAATAAGCGAAGAAACGGTAGAAGTCCTGCTGCGAGAACGGGTCGTACTTGTGGTCGTGACACTGCGCGCAGGCCAGCGTGAGGCCCATCCAGGCCGTGGCCGTCGTTCGGACGCGGTCCAGCACGTACTCGACCCGGTATTCCTCGGAGATCCCCGAGGCAGTCACGCCGTGATTCCGATTGAAACCGGTCGCGGTGATCTGCTGCGGCGTCGGCGTCGGCAACAGGTCACCGGCAAGCTGCTCGATCGTGAATCGATCAAAGGGCATGTTGTCGTTCAGCGCCCGGATCACCCAGTCGCGCCACGGCCACATGTCGCGGTGATAGTCCTCGTGATACCCGTGAGTGTCGGCGTACCGCGATACATCCAGCCACTGGATCGCCATCCGTTCGCCGAACCGGGGCGAGGCCAACAGGCGATCGACCAGGCGGCCGTAGGCTCCCGGACGTCGATCGGCCACGAACGCCTCGACCTCCACCACGCTCGGAGGCAGGCCCATCAAGTCCAGTGATAGCCGGCGGATCAACGTGCGACGATCCGCCTCCGGCGATGGACGCAGGCTCTCACGCTCCAGCCGCGCCAACACGAACCGATCGATCGCACCGCGTGGCCAGGCCAAGTTGCGGACCGTTGGCGGCTGGGCCGCTCTGGGAGCAACGAACGACCAATGCCGCTCAAAGTCCTCGGCCTCCGCATGGACCATGCCACCGCAAAAAATCAGCAGGCAGGCAAAGCTCCGGCAACGAAACAACACGATGCGGTTTCCGAAAGCGGGACCAAAGTTGTATTGCGTGGGAAACAAACTGTGATTCCGAGCCCAACGAGGAATCTCAAGTCTACAGAATCAACAACCACCTGAGACCCCTCGTTGGGCTCGGAATCACAGTTTCCACCCCCGCCAACTAGTGCTGAAACAAGAATTCCTTGCTGTTGAGAATCGCCCACTGGATGTCTTCGTGAGCCTCCAGGCGGTTCTTCACCAGCTTGGTGACATACTCCCACGCCGTCTTCTTCTCCTCCGCGGTGGGCAACCGACTGTAGGCCGCGAGGTAGACATCCTCGACAATCTGTTCGTCGGTCCAGCCCTTTTCGATCTGGATCCGGAAGCGGTTTTCCTGATGCGTCACCTTGTTGTTGACCAGGTTTCCGTTGGCCAGGACCAGGAACTGCGTCAGGTTCGAACCGGTCTCACGTTCGCAGTCGCAGGAGGTTTCACGCTTGGGGGTCCCGTAGACGTGCAGGAAGGCGGGGGCGTCTTCGGGTGAGGGCAGTTGAGTGGCCCGGGTCCCCTCGGGCAGCTTACCGTAGACTTGGGGGATGCCAGTTACCTGGCAAATCGCATCCAGGATCTGCTCGGCGGTCATGCGACGAACCTTGGCATGAGAAAACGACTCGGTGTCGCAACGATTCTCCTCGGTCGCCAGAGAATCACGCTGGTAGGTGCGGCTTTGCAGGATCAAGCGCAGAATGTGCCGGCGGTCGAACCCCGACTTGCGGAACTCGGCCTCGAGCCAGTCGAGCAATTCGGGATTGGCTGGCGGATTGGACGCCCGGAAGTCGTCGGCCGGCTCGATGATGCCCATGCCCCAGACCCACGCCCACAACCGGTTGACCTCGACACGGGCAAACAGCGGGTTGTCCGCCCCCACCAGCCACTTGGCCAGGACCACTCGCCGATCCAACTCGGCGTCTGCGATCGGCGCCGGGCCGGTCATCGGCAGCCATGGCACCGCCGGCTGGCCGCTGTTGGGATCGTTCAACTCGCCACGTCGTGAGATCCACACCACCAGGTTGCCACTCTTGTCGGGCTTGGTTCTTTGGATCCGGTTAAAAAACGCCGCGATCCCGTAGTAATTCGTCTGGGTCCAACGCTCGTACGGATGGTTGTGACACTTCGCACACTGGATCCGGATCCCCAGGAAGTGCCGGGCCGTCGTCTGGGTCGCGTCATCGGTATCGGCCGCGACACGGAAGTAGTTCGCAGCCGGGTTGCCGAACGTGTCGCCCTGGGAGGTCAACAGGTCGGTGACAAACCGGTCGTAGGGTCGGTTGTCACGAATCGAGGCCACCAGCCAGCGGTGGAACTTGTCGACACCCCGAGTGCCCAACTGCTTGCGAGTCACCCGGAACAGGTCGGCCCACTTACCGGCCCAGAACAGGGCGTGATCGTCGCTGACCAGCAGCCGCTCGATCAACCGGTTCCGCTTGTCGGGCCGCTTGTCGGCCAGGAACTCGCGAGTCGCCTTGACGGTGGGCAGCAACCCGGTGACATCCAGCGACACGCGACGCAGGAACTGGCCGTCACTGCTCCCCGACGACGGTGGAACCTGCAACACCCTCAGCCGCCGGTGCACCAACCGGTCGACCTCGTTGGACGACTCGGGATTCGGCCAGGCAAAACCCGGCCGGTTCTCGATCATCGTGATCCGTGCGGCCTGCATCTGGTCGAGGTAGCGGATCAGGATCCCCACCTGCCCGGTCCCCGATCCGCTCACCAGCCCACGCCGGTCCACCCTCGCCAAGCCCTCGTTGGAACTGGTGAAGACGGCCAGGTGAGTGATATCGCGAGAACTGCCGTCTGAAAAATGACCAACCACGCGCAGTTGCTGCGAAGTGGCTGGCGCCTTCACCACGCGATCGACAGGAAACACCTCGGTCCGCACGCATCTCGGAGTCCCCTCGGCATCGGGGCGACATCCCTGGCCGATCCACTCCCGGATCAACTCGAAGGCCGGATCCTCGGACTTCAACTGCTGCCCGCCACCGTGTGCCACCCGCATCAGCGGCTTCCGCAGCAGCAGGCTCTGGTCCGGATCAACCGTGTTGGTCCGCCGACCGAATTGTTCCCGGATCAAGGTCTGGACATCCAGCCGAGGATCAAAGCCACGCAGCGAAAGCCGAAACCCACCCTTTCCACTGGGTGCCCCGTGGCAACCACCGGAATTGCAACCTTGTTTCGAAAGAGCCGCCAGCAGGCCGAATTCGAAACCCACTCGCGGCGGACGACTGAACTGCGAGACCTGCACACCAATTCGTGCATTCAATTCGCCGACGCTGACGTTCAAGCTTGTCCGACCGTCGCCCCGAGCACTCACGCGGCCAGTTGAGACCGACGCGACGTCCCGCGAGTCGACAGTGATCTTGGCCCGTTCCGTCACATCGACAACCGAACCGTCGGACCGCACTCCGCTGACCACCAGTTGCACGCAGTCCAACCGACCCACCAGGTGGATCTGGGCCGGCTGCACGTCCAGTTTCTCGAGCGGCCCGCCTTGCACGACACCCGCGAAGGCAGCCAGCACCATCGGTATCCAGCGAGTTGTGGATCGAATGCTCACCGGCATCATTGTCCTACACTCAGAAACACCGTGCCATCCAACCCGGAGGGCACAAAAGTCATCCCGCCCAGGCCGCTTCGCAGAGCGTTCACTGTGCTCGCCGACGCCCGAACCGTCTTGGCAGGCTCCTTCGACTTCGGCGTGGGTCGAGCAATCCGGATGGTTGTCAGATGCGAGAAGACCCCGTTCTTCTCGAGCCTCAGCACACTCTTACCCCGAGGAAACTTGACCAGCCCCTCGTTGAACCAGCGAGCCGTGTTCACGTTCCAACTGCCGGTCGTCCGGGTCATGATTCCGCCACCAACGACCTTGCCATTAAGTTTCATCGAGGCGACCCGAGCGGCCAGGGCGGCATACTTCAGCAACACCAGGTACTCACCCGCCTCGGGCAATTCGACGTCGTACTCTGCGTAATTCAACCCGCCCTTGTTGTCGCTGATGAAACCGTCAAATTTGCCCAGGTCGCCGCGGCTGTATTCCAGCGAGGACCTCTCGACCATGGTCACACCCTCCGCCGGAGGCTCCAGCAACCCCTCTCCGACGATCTTCAACCCGATCAACCCGCCCGCCCCGCCCGCCCCGCCCAGTCCAGCCGGTTTCAGGTTCTTGGGAAGCGAGATCGTCAGCATGGTTTCGTTCTTGCCGGCAGCCATCTCGGCTCCGGCCAATTCGACATCCGGCCCCAACCCCTCGACACCCAGCCTGATCGCACCGGTGAAGTTTCGTCGCACGGCGGTCACCTTCAGCGAGACCTTGCCACCGGGCTTGGCATGCAGCCGTTCGTGACCGGCCGAGAGCGAAAAACCTCGGTCGACGAACCGGCAATCCAACTGGTAGCCAAACGACAGCCCGCCCCTCCGCTGCAGTTCCTCGACCATCAGCCAGGCGGACATGTCCGAACCGGTGGTATGTTCGAGCGTGGTACGGGTCGAGATTGCTGGAGACACCTCGACCAGCATCTGACCCTCCGCATCCACCAACCGCATGTACAGCCGCCCGGCCAGGCCCAGCGAGGCGGTGTGGCCGACGACCTGAAGACGGCGACCCTTCTTCAACGACACGCGGTACCAGTCGCGGTCACCGGACTTTTCGAATCGGCCACTCACCCGCCACCCCTCGGGCAACTCCAGGGACTGATCGCGTCGATCGTTCGGCTCGCGTTCCACCAGCACGTCGCCAGCAACCACCTCGACCGACAGCAGCGACCGGCCCCCTCCGGAACCCGCCGGACCACCGACCCAGGTCGTGCCCGGGGGTGTCGACGCCGGCAGGGTCAGCTCTTGGCTGACCCCCGGGCCCAGGAGTTGCAGCCGGTTGACCTGTCCCGACTTCACTCGAAATGGATAGGCCAGCGACACCGGAAGAAAGTGACCCAGCCTCAGACAATAACGATACGCCACTCCGCCGCGTCGGCTGACATCGGTAATCGAGACGGTGTGCAGGCCCTCGGTGAGTGCTTCGACCGAGAGCAGTGCGTCGCCATCGAGGCCGGGTGAGTCGTCGACCGAACCCAGCGATCGGCCATCGGGACCACTCACGCGAATCACCGGATCCAGCGACGAACCCAGCCGACGGGACCAGGCGTCGACGGTCAGTCGCTGACCCTTCGCAAGCCGAATCGAATAGCGATCCGTCGATGCCACAGCCAGCCTGCCTTCGATCGCCGAGGGGCCGGCAACGAGTCCGTCGGCAGGGACCCGCGAGGCGTCGAGGCTCGTCAGAGCGTCGAGCAGGACGAGCGCGACGTTTGAGAGGCCGGCATCTGCGACGACGCGAATCGCCGCTCGCCCGGCCCGGCCCTCTGGCAGCCTGACATCGAAGGTCGCCTGGGTCGCCCCGTCGCCCTCGGCCTTCACGCGAGTCACCGTCGAGGGAATGCTGGTCCAGAGTGTCCGAGCCGACTCGAGCGCGGCTCCGCGAATCCTCACACGTGTGACCTTCCCCGGGATCAACGCCCTGGGCGAGATGTCGTGGACCAGGACCGCGGAACTCTGGGCCAGGGCCGATTGTGCCGTTGCCAGCAGCAACAACAACAACACGGCCCACCACGACAGACTATTGGCCAGAGAACCACTCATCGTCAGGCTCCCCGGAAGATCTCGGGACGCAGTACGCCGGTGCCGGCGACCGGCACCGGTCGATCCTGCTGATCGGGGATCGTGGTCTGGGCATCGATCCCCATCAAGTGCAGGATCGTGGCCAGGATGTCCTTGGGTGAGACCGGGTGCGACTTCACGTCGCCGGCCAACCGATCACTCTCGCCGATGATGTTCCCGCGACCCACTCCGGCTCCGGCCATCGCGATCGAGTAGACCCGTGACCAGTGATCACGGCCGGCGTTCTTGTTGAACTTCGGCGTCCGCCCGTGTTCGCTCATCCACACCACCAGCGTGTCATCGAGCATGCCGCGGGTTTCCAGGTCGAGAATCAGCTGCGAGAAGCCCTGGTCGAACCCGGGCAGCAGGCGATCCTTGAGCCGGTAGAAGTGGTTCCAGTGCGTGTCCCAGTCCGCGTTCAGGTAGGCGTACTCGTCCCAGAAGACGGTCACGAACCGGCTGCCGGCCTCGACCAGCCGCCGCGCGGCCAGGCAGGATTGGCCGAAGAGATTCATGCCGTACCCGTTCCGCATCACGTCGGATTCCTGGTGGATATCCAACGCCTGGTGCACGTCGGTTGTGGAGAGCAACGAGAGAGCCAACTGCTGATAGCGATCAAAACTCAGCGACTCGGCGTTACGGTCCAGCTGCTTGCGGGCCTTTCCGAACCGAGCCAGCAGGCTGTGTCTCCGGTCCTGCCGCTCCAGCGTCATGCTGTCACGACGCTTGGCGCCGGCCAGCGTGAACCGACCCTCGGGCTTTATCCCGGCGTAGGGGTCGTACACCTTGTGCTTCTTGCCACCGGCCGGAGAGATCTTGATCGAGACCCGGCTCCCCTCACCCTCGAAATCAGTCAGCACCGGATCGTAGGCGGGGCCCAGGAACGCGGCGTAGGGGCCGGCCTGGACAGCCGCAGCCTTCGGGCCGCCTCGCGAGTTCATCTTCCAAGGCAACGCCATGTTTCGAGGCACCAGGGCAGGCTTGCCCAACCCGGCGGACTCGCGACGACTCATCACGTAGTCGACCACCGAGCCGATGTAGGGCCAGAGCTTCGGATCGCGGGGTCGCGATTCGAGAGCGGGTGAGTAATCGGGAATGCCGCTGGTGACGTAGGCCGTACAGTGGACCGGGTAGGGATGAGTCATCGACCGGATCACCGTCAGGCGATCGGCGATCCGTGAAATCTTCGGCAGACCTTCGCCGATCTGGTACCCAGGTACCGACGTTGGGATCGCCTTCAACTCGCCCTGGATCTCATCCGGAGCACCCGGCTTGGGATCGAAGGTCTCGTGTTGTGGCGGTGACCCATAGGGCAGCAGCAGGATACACCGCTTGGCTCGGCCGAAGGTCGCATCGAGCGAGTTGCGGTCACCACGACCGGCGGCCTCCACCGTTTGACTCGAAACGTCCTGGAGTCGCAGCACGTCGGCCAGGCCCAGGCCCAAAAATCCCAGGCTGCCGATGTTGAGCCAATCACGACGCGAGAACCCGTCACAAAGTTGTCGGCGATTACCTAGGATGCGAAACATCACGTTCTCTTCAAGCAGACGTCCACGGCGCCCGGTGTGTGACAAGCCTGTATTCTAACATCCGGCCGATGCCGGGTCTGCCGCGATCCGCTCCAATACACCCCGATGAGCCCCACGATGGCCTACGACCAATCACAAAAGATCATCTGGGAACTGTCGCTGGAAGACCCTGGAGCGTTTCAGGACGTGGAATCGAGCGGTGAATCGACCGCGATGAACTTCCCGCCGGTCGATCTCCCCTGTGCCGCTTTCAACTTGTTCCTGTTCCCCCGTATTCAGTAGACAGCCATGACCGATCCCACCCCCGTCTCGCGACGCCGCTTTCTAAGAGACACTCCCGCTGCCGGAACGCTGTTGGCCACCGGGGCCATCGCGGCGACGGCAGCCTCGAGAGAGACGTCGGCCGCTCAAGACGACTCCAACCCCCGAAAACCGATCCGCGTCGGGGTCCTCAACATCAGCGTCTACTCGCACCTGGCCGCTCACTGGGGCCGGTTGATCAGCGGCTCGATGTCCTACACCAACATGCAGATCACGCATTGCTGGGACGTCAACACCGAGTCGTCTGTGGGGTTTGCCCGAGGCCACCGCTGCACGGCGGTCAAGGATCCCTCGGACATGGTCGGACACGTCGATGCGATCATCGACGGCGGCTACTACAACCATGCGTTCAACCACGTGCTGATGGCCCCGTTTCTGAAGGCCGGCCTGCCGTGCCTGGTCAACCGCCCCTTTGCCAACTCGGTCGCCAAGACGAAGGCGATCGTCGAGTTGGCCAGGAAGCACAAGGCACCACTGCTGGTCCCCTCGGCCTTCGGTCACAACCAGGTGGTGGTCGAGGCACGCCACTTTGTCGAGTCGTCCAGGGTGACCGGCTACCACGCGACAACCGGAGCCGAGGACTACCCGACGCACGGCACCCACGGGTTGTACTTCCTCAGTCGAGCCATCACCGACGCGGGCAACCCGATCATATCGGCCGCCTTCCGCGGCAAGCACTGGCACTCGCCTCCTGCCATCCTGACACTCGAACACCAGGACGCGGAGGGCCGAACCTTCTATGGCACGCTCCACTCGGGCGACTTCGGAGTCGGGATGCTCCAGATCCACACCGACAAGAACGGCGATGGTCGTCCCTTCACGCTGGCGATCGGTCGGGGCGAACCGTACCGGGACACCGGGTTCTGGACCCCATGCCTGTGGGCATTCCAACAGATCGCCACCGGCAACCCGATGCCCCAGACCTATGACCAGATCCTGATGAAACAGCAGGCCTACCTGGCCGGCTTCTACAGCCACCTCGTCAAGGACGGACAACCGGTCCGGCTGGCCGACGTCCCGGCCGACTGGGAAGCACCCGTCAAACTGCCCCAGCGACCCGGCGACCACGCCTACTTCGAATTGCTCAGGAAAAAGTTCGGCTAGGCGGGGCCACCACCGCGATTCACTTGAAGGTCGGGGCGTCGAAGACCACCTGCGGCACAAAGCCGATCGCCGCGGTGGTGAATTCGCGATTGATTAGTTGGCCACCGCGTGAGAAGACCACGGCGACCTTTTCGGCCTTGTCGGTAACCGCCTTTCGCTTGGCTGCCAGTACGTCGCGGCGTGACGCGATCTTGCGGCCGTGGTAACTGACCAGCACGTCACCGGGTTTCACACCCAGCTTGGCCGCCTGGCCGCCCGGCTGCAGGCGACCGACCTGGACCCTCGAACTCTTCAACCGCAACTTGATCGACTCGATGTCCAGCGTGTCACCCTGCTGACGCCCCGCAAATCGTCTCGGA
>Ga0302139_10000052_pt1 | contig 42434 bp, 47 predicted proteins | sample CBN3_331_MG_FD_203104 | JGI IMG/M metagenome (GOLD analysis project Ga0302139, IMG submission 203104) | Marine microbial communities from Western Arctic Ocean, Canada - CBN3_33.1 | ecosystem: Environmental > Aquatic > Marine > Oceanic | place: Canada: Western Arctic Ocean | collected 2017-09-15 | reverse complement strand
TTCGGCTCGACGTCGCGAAAATCGTCAAGGTCGAGACCCTCGGCCCAGCCCTCGCCGGTGCCGCCTTGCCCGTCGCTTTTCCCTTGGTCGCCTTGGTCGCCTTGGTCGCCTTGGTCGCCTTGGTCGTCGTCGTCGCCTTGGTCGTCGTCGTCGCCTTGGTCGTCGCCTTGGCCGCCTTGGTCGCCTTGGTCGTCGCCTTGGTCGCCTTGGTCGCCTTGGTCGCCTTGGTCGCCGGGCTGGTCGCCTTGGCCGCCTTGGTCGCCTTGGTCGCCTTGGTCGGGGCTCTTTTTGGTTTTGTCGAGTATTTCGCGCGCAATTTCGACGACGTCGGCGGTATCGTTCGCCCGGCCTAACCGGTCGAGAACGTCGGCGACCATTGCGGCATTGCCGGGGCTCAATTGACCAGCAAGGCCCGAGGCCGAGGGCACGTTGTACCCGCAAATCTGAACCCGCCCCAAAACGCAAAGGGTCCACAAAATATCGTTCGACGCCTTGCCGGTAAAACCATTGCGAACGGCCTCGGCATGTAAGGTTTCGATTAAACCCTCAAGGCATTCAAGAAAACGACCGGCGACGTTTTCGCGAATTGATACCTTTTCAATCCTAACATCTTCAAGGGCGTTTATGATTTTGTGAAAAGCGGCCCGATATGGGTGGTCGACCGAGCGCACGGCACTATCCCATGCGAAATTGTCGGTCCACAAATTATGTGAAATCTCATGCAATATATAAGCCGTGAAACCGTCGGCCTGTTCGCGGGTCATATACCCGACCGGGTCGAGGGCCGGCATGTTGATTTCGACGCGCATAATAACCCCGTCCCGGCCCGAACCCGAAAACCGGGTCCATGCCGTATGGCCAGAACATTGAACAGATACCCGAGCGCGAACCCCGGCACGTTCTAAAAACTTGGTTGCGGTCGGTGCGACGGCGGCCAAAAAATCGACGTTTAAAATTCTAGTCATAATTAAAAGGTTCCTTCGTTATCAGTATCAATTGCAGTGAAATCGTCGGCGGCGGCGTTGCCGTATACCGGCGGGTTTTGTGGCAAGACTTCGCCCCGTGCGACGCGATCGACGTCGGCGTGCGAAATACCGGCGACCCCGTCGCCTTTTTCTAATTGTCGATATGTTTCGACGTGCGCCGGGTCGGTCGCATTGATTACCGATAGTTCGAACGCCTTGGCAGACGGGAACCCGTCGGCGATCATTTCGGCCCACGCAAAAACCCGGCGCGGCGACAGGCCCGAACAGTCTTGACCCGCTTGCCGGGTCAATTGAGCGAACCCGACCAGATAGGCGGCGGCGGCCCTATTAAGGCCGGTCTTCGCCTCGACGAGCCGAACCTCTTTATCCTTCGGCAAATAGCCGACCGGCACGATTTGCGACGACCGGTCGAGAAAAGCGGCATTCATGGGCCCGGTGCCGTGATATTCGCCGGTTGCGTCGCCGAACCCGCCGGTGTTGTCGGCGATCAGGAAAACGACCCCGGCGGCGGCCTCGACGATCTCGCCGGTTTCGAGAGTAATTTTCTTTTCGTCGAGCAAGGTTTGCAAGGCGTGCAACATGCCGGCCGGGGCAAGGCTTGTTTCGTCGAGCAAGATCACGGTGCCGGGGCGACGCATCGCGGCGACTAGAACCCCGTCTTGCCAAACGACCCCGCCCGAGGCGTGCGGCACGGTCATGCCGAACAATTGCACGGCCTCAATTTCGGCGTGGAACCCGATCCGGCAAAAAGGTCGGCCAGTATGCGCGGCCAGTTGGTTGCAAAAAATCGTTTTGCCGACGCCCCGAGGGCCCATCAACCAGATATTTTTGCCCCGGCGGCCGGCGGCCAGTGTTACCGATAGAACGGTGTTATCCCAGATCATTGATTTGTCGATTTTCGGGGCGTCGGCGGCGTTCCATATATCCACCCCGTTTTCGTGACCTTCGAGCGATATGCCGAAAACAGCTTTTCGGGGTTTGTTTTCGATCACCCGGGCGACCGGCAAAACCGGGGCGGTCGGCGTCGGCATTGCGACGACGTTCGAACCGGCGGCGGTCGGTATATTCGCGGCCATTGCGGCGACCAGTTGCGCCCCGGCGTCGGCGGCGTTTTGCTCGGCGGCCAGTGCCCGACCGGCTAGGGCCTCGATCCCGATATTAATATCGACGAGAGTCCCGGCCATGATACTGGCGGCGATAGCGTCGGCGGTCTCGACGTCGTCGGTCTCAATTTCGACGGCCTCGGCGGCGGTCTCAATTTCGACGGCCTCGACCGGGGCGACGACCGGGCGAGAATACCCGGCACCGATTGAGTATTGCCCGGCGTCGATCCCGAACGCCTCGGCGGCGGCCAATATTTCGGCCTTGGTTAATTGACCCGACGTTTTGCCGAGGTTTGCCGAGTATGACGGCCATCCGGCGGCGTCGGTGATTGCGCTTTTGAGGTCGATTTTTCCGTGATCGCTAAAAGTAAGATTTGTCATCGTTTGTGGTTCCTGTTTGGTTGGTTCAAAAGTGTTTGCCGTCGGCGAGCCCCGCCGACAAGTCAATGTATAACAAACAGTGATATATAAGACAAGGCGAAAACCCGCTATACATAGGGGATGGCAAATCCGAACCCGATACAATCCGAACAATTTAAACAAAAGGCCCGACGCGCCGGGTTTGGGTCGCCCTTTGCGACGGCCAAGATTTGCACCGGGCATTGCCGAACGCATGACCGGCCCTGCCGCAACCGGGCGGCGTGGGGGCTCGCCCGGTGCCGCTACCATCTAACGCAGTCCGACCGGGGCATTTTATCCCAGCGACCCGGCCACAAATCAAAACCAAAAACCAAGGCGACCGGCGAGGCCATCAAAACGATATCAGAGGCCCCGCTCGAATTATTGCGCTCGCCGATATATCAGGCGGCCGGGTCGATTTGGCACCGGGCCGAATTGACCCGGGCCTATATCGCCGCGCAAAACGGCGACGGTCGGGCGTGGGCCGAAATTGTGGGCCGCCTTGCATAATGAAAAAGGGATAAAAAAACCATGACCGAACAAATAGGGCCAACCCAAACAGATAGTGAATTGATCCGGGGCGCGCTACGTGAAGTGATCGGCGACAGCGACGCCCCGGCCTCGGCCCGAGTACAAGCGGCCCGAACGCTGGCCGAAATTGTCGGCGAACTCGGTCGGCATGCCGACGCCCCGGCGAACCCGAACCGGTCGAGCGGCGATATGACCCTCGATGAGATCGACGCCGAACTTGACGCGATATAGCCGACCCGCCGCGATCGGGGCCGCGACCGAACCCGAACCCGGCGGGTCTCGGCGAGAGGGCGCGTCATACGGCATGACCGGCCCGACGTCTCGACCCGCTCGGCCCGACGTCTCGGGCCCGACGTCTCGACCCGCTCGGCCCGACGTCTCGGGCTCGACGTCTCGACCCGCCCGGCCCGACGTCTTGATCCGCCGCCTAGTCCAAAAACCCCGGAAAACGCCCGAGACCCGCAGAAAACCGCCGATCCGACCCCCCCGGGGGGCCCCGCCGGTGGTGCGAGTTCAAGCGTCCCACCCCACGAGGAAATATCTGGGTGTTTCATTTTTTAACGCCCCGTGAGATTCGGCTGTTTCATTTTTTAACGCCCCGTGAGATTCGGCTGTTTCATTTTTTAACAGTTTGATCTTTTAGCAAACTGTATTTCTTCTGGAATTTACCCCCCTAGGTATTTCACAGGAAATACAGCGCACCGACCCGCCCCACTTATCAGCCGACACACCCGAGACGCAAAACCCCGCGTCTCGCGACACAACACTTGCATAAAGACACAAAATACCGTAATATCCCGGAGAATTACCCCACCAGCGTTCCTTCCGAAGTCGCGCCCGGACCTGATTACTGGCGGAGAACTTGGAACATGGCGGCTCCCACAGCACCAACACAGCAATATGATTTTCAGGATCACTCGGTAAGCAATCCGACGGATCAACAGCCGGGAGACAAGCTCGACGAGGAATTTGAGCATCACAGGGCGACGATTGCGAATATCGTTGATTTCGTGCGGACCCAGATCGGAGACGACGGGTACTTAAAGGGCGGCTCTGTTGACGTCGACCAAATTAGTTCAACTGTCCTCGCCCTTCTAAACACAAATTTGAATTTTCTCGGTGCATGGGCGACCACCACGGTTTACGCCCTCTCCGATGTCGTCCAAGAGGACAGTCGGTCTTATGTCTGCATCGTGGCGCACACGTCGGGCACTTTCACGACAGATTTCATCACAAACTCATATTGGCAGATTTTCGCGGCCCCGGAGAGAGTAGACGCTTCCGTTCTGGCGGATCGTCTCAGCGGGGACGGCACTACTGGGCCATTTACTTTATCTGAGACACTTGGAACAGACGAGGGGGTGATCTTTGTCTTCGACCACAACGGGAACATTATGGACCCAGTGGTCGATTATACGCTTTCTGGTACGAGCTTGACGTTTTCAGCGAATACCACCGTCGGCACGAATAACTATCAAGTACGCTCTATGATCCACGGCATTTCCGCGGCCCAGACCGCAGCGGAAACGGCTCAAGCCTTGGCCGAGACCGCTCAAGGGCTGGCCGAGACGGCTCAGACCGCCGCGGAATTAGCGGAAACCAACGCCGAGACCATTTACGACAATTTCGACGACAGATATTTAGGCTCTTTCGCTACAGACCCGACGCTCGACAACGACGGCAACGCGCTTGTAGACGGTGCCTTGTATTTTGACACCGCGCTCGCCGTAATGAAAGTTTACGATCTTTCCGGTACGGCGTGGTTGCAAATGAAGCCCACCGCCTCAGAGCAAGCGAACATCGACGCCGCGGTCGCCGACGCGACGGATATCGGGCTCGTCGCCGCGAGCATCGCGGACGTGAACGCGGTCGCCTTAATCGACGGAAACGTGACGACAGTCGCCGGGATTGCTTCCGACGTCTCAAGCGTCGCGTCTCTGGCCACGGGTTGGACATTTGACGCGACCCTGACTATGGCGGACCCCGGAGCGGGGACCGTGCGCCTCAACAACGCCGCCAGCGCGAGCGTTACCGCGATCGCAATTGACGATATCGACATTAACGGCGCGAACGTCTCTCTGTATTTGGCGTCTTGGGACGACAGTACGAGCTTTGTTAAAGGCCACATTGGTATCCGCAAAGGCGGAGACAGTACGGTTTTTGCAGTTTACAGAATTACGAGCCTTGTCGATAACGTCGGGTGGGTAGAACTGGCTTTGACACACGTCGCCAGCGGCGGGACGTTTTCCGCCAGCGATACTTTGTACGTGGATTACGTCCGCACCGGAGACGCCGGAGCGGCGACAGTAACGACGCTCGGCGGCGTCCCCGACGTCACCATCGCCGGAGCCGTCACGGGGGAGGCTCTCGTCTTCACCGGTACGTTTTGGGAAAACGTCGTACTCGCGTCGGGCGGGTGGGACAGTTTGACGATTTCAGCGGATCGAACACTCGATGACAACACACATTACACGACCGGATCAAACATGATTATCAACTCAGGGGTCACGCTCGCGGTCCCCGTCTCTAGTCTCTTGGAGCAAGAGATATACGCCAACGGCGCAACCCTCTAAGGAGCTATAAGAAATGGCTATTCAAGTTAATACAGCAAGCGGGTCTATGACCCTTACAGCCGAAGACGGCGTGGGTAACGCAAACGTCGAAATCCCTCGGGCTGGTTTTCCGACCCAGATCGTCTCGGCGAGTGACGGCGTGGCTATCACCGGCACGGATACCGCTAAGTTCGTCTCGTCGGCCAACCTGACCGCCGTACTCGGGGACGCGAGTGCCTTCACTAAATCGGCCCGACGTATAAAGACCGCCACACGGCTGTCTCTTTCCAGACTTTGATATAGGAGTAAGATATCATGGCTTTAAATAACGATCCCGTCTTCGCACAGGCCCCGAAAACCGCTGGTGTGGCTTTTGCTGCCGGTTCTAATTCCGCGGTTATGGACCCCGCTACCGCGGCCCCCACGACTATTGTTACGGCTGGTGCCGATGGTGCCATCGTGACCTCTCTCGTTTATCACGGTGAAGTAACCGTGACAGCGCAGAAAGTGGTTTTGTGGGTACAGCCTCTTGGCACTGGTAACTGGTATATCCTCGCGGAAGCATTGCAAGCCGCCTACACAATGGCGACGACCACGGCTCAGACGGCTGTTGTCTTTGTTGACAAGGCAGACCCGAACGCCGCTATCCGTTTGGCTGGCACTGATAAACTCGGCATCACTCACCATGTTGATTTGCAGGGTATGGCCGCCGCAGAATACACAGATATGTAATTGTGGCGGAGCTTTATAACCTTTTAAGGAGACATAATTATGTCAATCAATAAACAGCCCTTCCAAGTCGCGGGCTTTGCCGAAGCCTCGGGTGGCGGTGGCGCATCCGGCGGGCTTCTATCTCAACAGACGTTTACGTCGAGTGGGACATGGGTGAAACCCGAAGGCTGTACGAAAATCCGCGTCCAAGTACAGGCAAGCGGCGGCGGCGGGCGCAATTGGGGCCACGCTTCCGGCGCGGGCGGCTACTCTGAGAAGCTTATCGACGTCTCCGAGATAGACGAAGAAACCGTTACGGTCGGCGCGGCCCCCGCGACCAGTGGTGCGGGCAACTCGTCCTCGTTTGGAGCCCATTGCTCCGCGACCGGTGGGTTGGCGCCCTCGACGCGAGGCGGGTACGGCGGCGTAGGCACTGGCGGGGATATCAATGTCCGCGGCGGCGGCGGTGACAGCGGCGGCAATATAAGCCCATACACCAGCTATGAAGGTGGCTCTAGTTATTTTGGTAGCGGCTCACACGGGTATATGACAACAAATGTCGGCGACGCCTCCCAAAACGGCGCGTATGGTTCCGGCGGCGGCGCGGCTCATAACGGATACACCGCATTACCAAATCCACCCGGCGGAATTGTAATTGTTTGGGAGTACGCATAATGAAACAGGTCTTAGTTATTAACGAGACCGGCAAAATCGCCCAGATAGCCGACGAACAATTCGAGGTCCACGGAAGCCTCAGTTGGCACACGGTCCCCAACACCTTTGAAGGTGAAGCGGGGTGGACGTTTAACACTGGGGATAAAACCACCACAGACCCCGATGCCGCGTTCCGAGCTTCCCCGGAAGGCGTGCGTCGGAAAATGGTAGAGGATCGTAGCGGGGCGTATGGGTCTGTAGGCGACCAACTCGACGCGATCTACCGAGACTTGCGCGACGGGACGACTGTCTTTGTTGACCACATTAGCGCCGTAAAAGCGGCGATACCAAAGGTCGCACCAGTCGATATCCACGACACGGACAAAGTCTTAGGAGAGTAAATCTTGCCGGATTTCCGCCGACATATTTCGATCCCGCATTGGGACATGCACCCGAACGACGACGATTTCTATAACGCCTTTGCCGCGTCTCACGACGACTATAAGGCGGAAATCCGAGACATATATTTTGGTGTAGAATACACATATCAACATCTCGGCGAGACGCGCCGGTATGGGGAGACTATGGGTGTGTCCGCGACCAGCGGGCAACTCGATGGGCTTCTAAGGATACAACGCGAGTTCGGCGTGGAGTGTTCAATGACGATCAACTCTCTGGAAATTCCTATCGAACTCGCGTCGGACCCTATTGTGATCCAAGGGTTCGTCCGGTTTATCGGGGAGTTCTACGAGAAGGGCGTTCGGAGTTGCACCTTGTCGAACACCCATCTTATGAGACACGGCATACTCCAAGCCAGTTTCCCAGAAATGCGGTGGAAGAACACCGTAAATCAGGCGGTCAAATCAGTTCAAGAACTTTATGATTTCGCGGCTCTTGGGTACAACACGATTTGTTTCGACAGGTCTCTTAACCGAGACATGGAGACGCTAAAAGAAGTTTACCGCGAAGCCAAGAAAGTAGATATCGAAGTTTCGTTGTTGGCGTCCGAGGGTTGTCTCCCGGCTTGCCCGTTCAAAGTCGAGCATGACAGTTGGCAAGAAAAACTTCAAAAGAGCCATTCGAACTATTGGCAGACTTTCGACAACACCTGTACCGGTTGGCGGGCTCGCGCCGACGCGCAAATGCCGCGTCTCGGGACAGACATTAACATGGCGACCGACGAGCTTTTCGAGTTGTTCATGGAGAACACCGACGTCTTGAAATTCTCCGGTCGCATGAACGCCCCCATCGCAGCGGCGAAATCCGCGCTATGCTGGACAGGCACGACGAAAGGCTCGAACCGCGGCGGCGAATTGCTTTCCGTCTCGAACTTCGAATACGCCGACAGCGTCAAAGAGATTTACGAAAAGAAACTCGCGCCATATCTCGTTTCTCGGTGGACCCCCGGATACACTCTCGTCTCAGAGAAAAATCAATTCGATTTGACCGAGGACGACAATATCTGGCTCACCAAAAAAGGTAAGGGACTAAGCAAGAAGCTGGCTACTTGCAAGAACCGCTGTTGGGATTGCCACGCTTGCGAAAATGTTTTCGGCGTCGAAAAGTTTAACTCCGCGTTATCGTTATGACGAAAACCCCCGACGAATGGCTCCAAGACGCGGCAATGTCCTATGGCAAACTCAAATACACCCAAAAACAGGCAACCAAGAAGGGGTTCAATTTGGTTGAAGAATTTCTTCTATCGGTACGGGTGGAGAGGCGGGGGTTGTTCCCGTCTTTGTTTTAGGTATGCCGCGATCAGGTACGACTTTGGTTGAGCAGATATTAGCAAGCCATCCCGAGGTGCATACCGCAGGAGAGTTGACTTTATTGTGGGACTGTATCTCCGGCATGGGGGAAAATTTTGGTCTAAGTGAATTAAAAGAATTGAGGAGCGCTTATCTCAAGGCACTCCCGTCCAACGGAAAGAGGTACGTTCTCGACAAGATGCCGCTGAACTTCAGGTGGATAGGGTTTATTCTCAGCGCGATGCCAGAGGCAAAGATTATTTATCTGAACAGGGACGCAAGGGCGACTTGTTTTTCTAACTACACGGCGAATTTTGAGCGCGGGCATGAGTATAGTTTTGACCAGGAAAGCATCGCCCATTTTTACAACCTTCATAAAGACCTTATGCGGTTCTGGGCAGAGCGGTTCCCTATATATCAAATCGATTATGAATTTCTAACAGAGAACCAAGAGAGTGAAACCAGACGTATGCTTGAATATGTCGGCCTCCCCTGGCGCTCTCGGTGCCTGGACTTCCACAAAAACGGATTAACAGTGGCCAGCGCCTCGGCTAGTCAAGTAAAGAGACCTATGTATAGGGGATCATCCGAAGCGTGGCGGAAATTTTCGGGTCACCTGTCTCCCATGCTAAAAATTTTAGAGTTGAACAATAGGAGCTAAGAATGATCATCAAATGGATAACTAATCGGTCTATCGAGCCTTCAAGCTGGGCCGCTGCCGCCGCCGCTATCGTGGGTGTGTCAGTGCTTATTGATAATTTCTGGGTCGCCGTCGCTGGCATCGCCGTCGCAGCCGTAAGCATCGTCCTGCGTGAGCGTGGGCTAATCTGATGGAGGGTGATAACAGGGCATTAACCGCTACGGAACGCGGGAAGCTGTAACATGGACGACAATGACTATGTGACCAAACACCAAGCTATTGAAATTGCAAGCCAAGCCGGACAGGCTGCGGCTAGGGACGTACTGACTGCGCTTGGCATCGACACATCGTCACAAGAATCCATGATCCAAGTCCAAGTGGATAATGCCTATCTAAGACGAGCTAGAAAATCATCTGAGGCTATGGTTCAACATGGTAAGAAGATATTCATTGGGTTAGTTATCGCTGGAACTCTGGGTGCTATATGGGCAGCTATCAAGAAAACGGGCGGATGATATGGACCCCATTACGATAGGCATAGCTATAGCAGGTGCTAAGAAGTTAGTTGAGACTTGCTCTGACATTAAAGATTTGTCGGGCAGTCTAGAGCATCTGTTCAGTGCGTCCGAAGCTAAACCTAAGAAGAAGTTATCTCATAACCAGAAGGTACTACAGCAACGAACTGGCGCTGTACTTTCTGTAGCCGGATACTACGTCTGGCAGAGCAGATGCACAGGTGCATCATGTTAAATATCTCAATTACAGACAAGGCGGTGGGATACTTGGACAGCATTAAAGAGGACACCTACATTACACTATCAGTTAAGGGTGGGGGCTGTAGTGGCTTCCAGTATGTCTGGGGATTTATGAAGGACTTACCAGAATACAAGTGGTCTAAGCCTATCAACGATGTGCTGGTTCTTGACCCTTTAGCAGAGATGTATGTCCTAGGAAGTGAAGTAGACTACATCACGGAATTAGGTGGCAGTTTCCTGACAGTGAAGAACCCAACGTCGAAGAGTTCCTGTGGATGCGGTGAGAGTTTTGGAATTTAGATGCCTGAGATAGAACTACCACAAAGCTGGCTGACATGGGCAGGGTTCATCGTAACTGTAACCATCGGTCTAGCTATCAGAGACTGGGCATCTGATCTTATCGCTGCATGGAAGTGGAAGAATACTCCCGGCTTCGAGCCTATGGAGACCTGCATACTTGATGGCGACAAAGTTGTTATTATTGCTATTGGACTGAGAGAAACTATCTTCGAGCGTAACGGTAAGTTCGGCAGGACATGGCAGTACATACCGTCCGCAAAGATTACTAACCATGAACTGCGTCGAGTAGTTGGCGATGACCGAATGCTAGATGATAAGATTAACGGTGACTGTGGAGAAGAATGATGCTGAGTTTAATCGGATCGGTACTGGGCTTTGGAACGAGTTTCTTACCAAAAATCTTAGGCTTCTTCGAGGAGAAGCGCGATCAAAAACACGAACTCGCCATGATGGACAAGCAACTGGAGCAACAGCTTCAGATCGGTCAGCAGAAACTACAGATGGTTAACGTTGATGCTGACATCAGAGAGACTGAAACGCTACATAAAGAACACGCCTCTATTACTAGCAAGTCTAGCCAATGGTGTGTCAATTTATCTAGTAGTGTACGCCCTCTTATTACTTATGCTCTATTTGTTGAGTTTGCCGCGCTGACACTGAGTGTAAACACGGGCTGGATTAACATGGTCCAGTACCAGATGATCTGGAACTCTGAGTTCCAGGCTATATTCGCTGCCGTTGTCAGCTTCTGGTTTGGATCACGCAGCTTCAATAGGAAGTGACATGAGAACAGGACAGGCTGGCATTGAATTGATCAAGAGCTTTGAAGGTTTTTCAAGCACTCCATACCTATGCCCCGCAGATGTACCCACCATTGGATATGGAAATACACGCAGGATTGATGGCTCTAGTGTTACAATGGATGATGAGTCAATCTCAGAGGAAGATGGCGAGGCACTCCTTGCACATGGACTACTCAGCTTTGAGAGATCAGTTGATAAACTTATCACGGCGGAACTGACGCAGGGCATGTTCGATGCTCTTGTGTCGTTCACCTACAACTTAGGATCAGGCAACTTACAAGCGAGTACTTTACGCATGAAGTTGAACAGAGGTGATTATGAAGACGCCGCTGGCGAGTTTCCTAAATGGAGGAAGGCGGGCGGAAGAGTGTTGGCAGGATTAGTGCGTAGGCGGGCAGCGGAGCAAGCATTGTTCGTATCCTAGAGGTATCGTAGAATCAAACATGACGTAGCTTTTTTGGTGGTAATGGTGTAAGACAAAATACATGATGAAAGACATCGACGCGCAAATTCAGAAGGATAAACGCCGGGAATTACTTCTCAGGCGTAAACGCGCCGTCTTGGTGGCCCGAGACGACTTACTAGAAGCGACGCGTCTCACGATGCCACACCCGGATAACATGGACGACCCACGGGAAAGCCTATACGTCGCGGCGAAGCACCATGAGTTAATCGCTGACGTCTTGATGGCGGTCGAGCGCGGAGACGAGGACCGGGTTATTATCTCAGCCCCGCCGAGACACGGCAAAACTCAGCTTACGACTAAGACGTTTCCCGCTTGGTATGTGGGCCGAAACCCCAAAAACAGCGTAATCGTCGCCACATATAACGAGAAATTTTCGGTTGATCTGGGACGTGCAGTTAGAAATCTCATGCGATCCCCCATGTTTGGACAGGTTTTTCCCGACGTATGTCTTGAGACGGGGTCTCAGGCGAGCGATTTTATGACCGTCGAAGACGGCGGCTCTCTGGCTTTTGCCGGGCGGGGCGGTACGATCACTGGTCGCGGCGGAGACTTGCTGTTGATCGACGATCCGCTCAAAGGCCGGGAGGAAGCGGACAGCCCGACGATCCGCAACAAACTTTGGAATTGGTATCTCAACGATCTGAAATCGCGTCTTATGACGGACAGCGGAAAGATCATAATTATTCAGACGCGTTGGCACGAAGACGACCTAATCGGGCGTCTCACAGACCCGCTAAACTCATATTACGAGCCCCAAGAGGCCGCGCGGTGGAAAATAATTAACCTCCCCGCCTTGGCCGAAGACAACGACGCATTGAAGCGACCGGAAGGCACGGCTTTGTGGCCCGAACGGTTCGGTACAAGACACCTTAAAGACCTACAGCGCGCGGACCCCCGCGGTTTTTCAGCGTTGTACCAAGGGAAGCCAAGCCCCGACGACGGGGATTTCTTCAAGGACGAACACATTCAAACGTATGGCAGGAAAGACATGCCCCCCAAAGAGGCGTTGAGATTTTACGTCGCCAGCGATCACGCCGTCTCGACCAAACAGGGCCGGGACAGTACGGTTTTGATCCCCGTTGGCGTGGACGCCGACGATACGATTTGGGTTATGCCGGACGTATGGTGGCGGCAACAGCCGACCGACGTCGTTGTTGAGGCGATGCTGAACACGATCGAAATGTATCAACCGTTTTGGTGGTGGGCCGAACGCGGCCATATATCGAAATCTATCGGGCCTTTTCTCCGCAAACGCATGATTGAAGAACGTGTTTTTTGTGCGATGGACGAAATCGTGCCTATCAGTGACAAACAGACCCGAGCCCAGAGTATTCAAGCACGAATGGCGCTTGGAAAGGTTAGGTTCCCCAAGTTCGCGTCTTGGTATCCTGCGGCTCGGGACCAACTTTTGAAATTTCCGCATGGAGCCCACGACGACTTTGTCGATGCTCTTGCGTATATCGGTCTCGGTTTGAACAAGATCGTCCCGTCCCGGTATGCGGGGAAAAAGAAGCGAAAAGAGGCCCAGATTGGTACAATCGGGTGGGTCAAAGAACGGTCAAACCAAGAGCGCAAAGCGCGCGTATTAGGAGCCAATAGCGGCGGGTGGTAGAAATGGAAAACGAATACGACACGGATTTAAACAACCACGAAGAAACCACCGAGCAAGATAAGGTGATTTCCCGTGAAACGCCCGACCCCAAAGAAGCCCGCGCGGCTCTCGTCCAGAAGTGGAACGAGAATATCGTCGAGGCCAAAACCTACTACTCCAAGGCTTTTGACGGGATGCGCGCGGACCAAACTTTTGTCCGAGGCACACAGTGGAAAGACCAAAACGGCAAATATGTCGCGAATATCGCGCACCGGCACGTCCAGCAAAAGACGGCGTTCCTTTACGCCAAGAACCCGAAAGTGGTCGCCAAGATGCGAGACCGGTTGTTGGGCAAAGTCTGGGACGGAACGAACTCTCAGCTTATGACAGCGCAACAGGCCCTAATGGGGGCCCAACCGGGTATGCCCGTGAGCCCCGAAGCCCAAGCGATCATCCAAGAGGCCGAGAAAAGCAAATCCCACAATAAAATGCTCAAACGCGTCGGCGAAACGTTGGCGATATTGTACGAGTACAACATCGACGAACAAGTCGATCCGTTTAAAGCCATGCTCAAATTGACCGTGCGCCGCGCAATTACGACCGGCGTCGGGTATATCAAGCTCGGCTTTCAGCGCGTCATGGAAATGCGACCGGACGTCAAAAACCAGCTTGCGGATTTCACTCAGCGTTTACACACAATGGAGCGGTTGGCCGCGGACATGGCCGACGGGGAGATAGACGGGGACGACGCCGAGGCGGAACAGTTGCGTCTCAACATTCAAGCATTACAGAAGGTCGAGCAAGCTCTCGTCCGCGAAGGGTTGGCTTTGGATTACCCGGACAGTACGTCGGTCATTCCTGATAAAAAATGCAAAAACCTGAGAACTTTCTCGGGCTGCGATTGGGTGGCGCAAGAATACCTCTTGCCCCCGGAGACCGTGCAGGAAATCTACGGCGTGGACGTCTCGACGCACTACAAAGGTTATTCCCGAAAAGGGGGCAACGACGTAGCGGGGGAGGCAACCGCGGAAATGGAAGCACGCGAAGAAACACGCGGAGACGGCGTTCGCTCCGACGCCTTGGTTTGGGAGGCGTACAACCGTCTCGACGGGCTGGTATATGTGATTTGCGACGGATACCCTGATTTTCTTGAGGAACCAGCGGAGCCGGACGTCTACACCGAGCGGTTTTGGCCGTGGTTCCCGGTCGTTTTCAACGAAGTTGACGACCCAAGCAACATTTTCCCACCGAGCGACGTGACCTTGATCCGGGACATGCAAGAGGAATATAACAGGTCGAGGCAGGGTTTGCGCGAACACCGCAGAGCCAACCGGCCTAAGACGGCGGTCGCGGCGGGCGTCTTGGACGAGGAAGACATAGCCAAACTACAGAGCCATCCGGCAAACGCCGTCTTGGAACTCAACGCTTTGGCCCCCGGTCAATCTATCGACCAAGTCTTACAGACTATTAAAGGCCCGCCGATTGATCCGGCACTCTATGAGGTCAACAGCGTTTACGAGGATATTCTCCGTGTCGTTGGCGTCCAAGAGGCGACAATGGGCAGCGTTTCCGGGGCTACGGCCACCGAGACGTCGATAGCTCAAAGCTCGCAATCCAGCGCGACGCAGTCAAATGTGGACGATCTGGACGACATGCTCACGCTTTTGGCCCGCTCTGCCGGTCAAATCCTGTTCAAAGAGACGAGCTTGGCAACGGTTGAAAAGATCGTAGGCGACGGCGCGGTTTGGCCGGAAATGACTATGGAAGACATTGCGTCCGAGATTTTCTTACAGATCGAGGCGGGGTCAACAGGACGCCCGAACCAAGCGCAGGAAATCCAGAACGCCGAGCGGATTTTCCCTCTACTCATGCAGATACCGGGGATCGACCCCGAATGGTTGGGCCGAGAGCTTATCAAGCGTCTCGACGACCGCATTGACATAAGCGAAGCGTTCGCCGAGCAACAGCAATCAATCGTGTCTCAGAACCAAAACCAACAGCCGACGCAAGGCGCACCGGGGGAAAGCCCCACGGAGCAAGGCGCAGAAGGTGGGAATAACACCCCGACACCGACGGAAAGCCAAGGCCCCGAGTTGGGCCAAATGGTTCAAGACGTGGTCGGCGGCATGATGCAACAGTAGTCACGTCTTGTGTGTTTGTTATTGCAGGAGACACAAGATGTGTGCTAAAGACAAAGTAATCCAAGACGTGAGACGCAAGACACTCAGATTTTAAGGAGGCGTAATGTCCGGTACTTCGCCAGCCGACACAGAAGACATCGACGATATCTCCCTTACGGAGACCGCGACCCCGTCGAGCGCAGAAGACACAGGGGCCGAGCATGATGATTTGCTTGATGCTGTTGCCGACAGCATTGACACGGAGTTCGAGGCCGACGCCGATTTAGACGTCGAAAAAGAACTCGCAGATATTAAAGCTCAAAAAGAGGACGACCCTGATCCTCAAGAGACGGTCATGGACCCGAAGACGGAGACAGACCCGACCGAAGCCGAGACGACCGACGATCAAGACATAACAGACGAACCCGACGAAGCTGAGTTAGCGGGGTACAAACCGAAGACGCGGAAGCGGATCGAAAAGCTGTTAGGCGAGCGAAACGAGCTAAGACATGAACGCGCCGAATACGCGCCTTTTATCGAAGCAATGACGAACCACGATATCAACCGCGAAGACGTTACCCTGCTTTTAGGAGCCGGGGCCGCACTTCGAAAAGGTGATTTTGAGGCATTTTTGGCAGGGGTTATGCCCTACGTCGAGACGGCTCAAAGCATGGTAGGTCAAAGACTTTCGCCCGATCTTGAAGATCAGGTTAATCAAGGTTATGTCTCCTCCGACGCTGCAAGAGAGTTAGCCCAACGGCGAGCCCACGAACAGTATACCCAAGGGGAACAGGAACGTACTCGAAAGCGGGACGATCAACAGGCCGTTGACCGTCACGCGATGGAAGTAACTACCGGCATATCGGATTGGGAAAAATCTATTGCTCTGAGAGACCCAGACTACTCGCAAAAAGCGGACGCCGTTCGGCGGTATGCACAAGCCCTTATTCAAGAGCATGGGGCCCCTAGATCGGCGGCTCAAGCGGTTGAATATGCGGAACACGCATACAAAGAGGTTTCAGAGTTGACAAAATCCGTTGCACCGCAACGACAGCCAACTCGAAGAACTCCGAGCAGCGACCATTCTTCAAACGCTCATGGAGCCCAGACCGAGCCGGGAAGCCTTATGGAAGCAGCAATGCAAGGCTTGGCAGCGTCAGGCTCCTAATTTCGGAGTAGCATAATATGTCGTTTACATCAGCAGAAGTTACCAGCATCGCCAACGCCTCGCTGGATTTCTATCTAAACAAAGGCAAAGCCTTCGGCCAGTCTATCCAGAAAAAGCCACTATTGGACCGCCTTACGCGCGCCAAAAAGACTTTCTCCGGTGGTAAAGGTGATATCTCAGTCGGCGTCAAAGGCACTTATGGTGCCGGTGGAACCAACGACGGCGTTACGGGTTACACCCATGACGACACCGTTTCGTTCTATACGCCAGAAAACATCCAGCGTGCAGCCTACACTTGGCGCGAAATGCACATTGGTATGGCCCTAACCCATACCGAACTCAAAATCGACGGTATCTCAGTTACCGACGAAAATGGTTCTGAAAACTCCAAGCACTCCAAGCGAGACATGCACGCCTTGGTCGGTTTGCTTGAAAACAAAATGGAAGACTTGGGCGAACAGTATGCTTCGACCATGAACGCCCTTTTGCTCGGAGACGGCACCGGAGACGCGAAAGCACTCGCTGGTATCCAGTCTATCGTCACAGCCAACCCGGCGACGGGTACAGTTGGCGGCATCAACCGTGCTACGGCTGCAAACTCTTGGTGGAAGAACCGCGCTCTTACCGCGGCTCACGGTTCCACGGCAGTAACCTCCGCCTCAACAAGCGGCGGCGTATTGTTCCAAGCCTTGCAGACAGAGCATCGCCAGTTGACCCGTTACGGTGGTTCCCCGAACTTCGCGTTTGCTGGTTCTGATTTCCTAGCCGCTTTGGAAACAGAAATGCGCGCGAACGGTAATTACAGCCAGAAAGGTTTCGCCGACGGCGGAAACGACTTCGCAGTTACCGGGCTGAACTTCATGGGTCAGAAATTCATCTACGATCCTACGTTGGATGATCTGTCCCTTCCAAAGCGTTGCTATTGGCTTGACACCAAAGCGATCTTCTTAATGAACATGGAAGGTGAATGGAACCGGACACATACTCCGAGCCGCGCGTCTAACCAGTTCGTTATGCACCGTTCTATCACTTGCACCGGCCAGATGGTCGCGCGTCAGTGTAACTCGTCTTTGGTAGTTGATATTACCTAAGAATTTACTGGGGCGGGGCGGCTTCCCAGAGCCGCCCCGAACCTCCAACCGCATGTTAAAATCAGGAGACGTCATGCATCTATGTACTTGCGAAATCGCGGTAGGAGGAGATATCCGCAACACCGTAGTTAAAGACGAATTTGACCCGGTCACGTACCCAGAAACTGAAGTTTTAAAACTCATTCATGGCGCGGGAGCGGTTTCGGACGTTGAAGTTTGCGGCGAAGTTGACCGAGACCCCGGCGAAGAAAAAGCCCGGTTGATCCGTAGATACCCCGGTAAATCCGTCGAGGCTCTGTTCCCGGGGACTAAACCCCCAATGGAAACGGAAATGCGCGGCACAAAAGCTCCGCCCAAAAAGAAGAAAAAAGCACCGGCCAAAAAACGGGCACGGGAAGACGACGACGGATTCAAAGCCGACGACCCTTCCACCCCAGAAGTCAATGAAGCGTTCGAAGAAGACGATACACCTTTCGCGGAGTAACGAGACATGCCTACAGGCGTCCAATTAAGCCAAATGATTTCGGATTTGCGGAGTGAACTAGGTCACTCCGTCAACGTCGCGCACGGCGTTAATACGAAAGACAACATGGCGTATGTGCTTCGGCGTACTCAGGAAGTTTTGTACGAAGAACACGATTGGCCGTTCTTGTTGGTGGACCGCACCATAACAGCATACGCCGGGCAGTACCTATACAACTACCCGGCGGATATGCCGTTCGAGGTTATCAACGGGGCTTGGTGGAAAGAGGGCTCGTACCTCACAGAAATGGATTATGGCATTACGATTGAGGATTTCAATCTGTATGACACTTCCGAAGACCAGCGGTCTAACCCGGTCCAGAAATGGAGACACCGCCCGGACGAAGGGCAGTTTGAGGTTTGGCCTGTTCCAAGTCTCGCGGGCGAAATACGCTTCCGGGGTTCTGCCCCTCTCAGCGCACTTATCGACGACGCGGACCCTTGCACGCTGGACAGCAACCTTATTGTTTTACATACAGCCGCCGAACTTTTGGCTCGGCAAAAATCAGAAGACGCCCCACTCAAAGCGAGCTTGGCAGGAAAACACCTCGTAAAGCTACTCAGTAACCAAGGCGCGCAGAAACGCCGACCGTGGGTCATAGGTGGGGGTGGTGGTGCCGCGCGCGGACGCCCCGGCATCGACTACATTCCGACAAGGGGGTAGTACTTGTCTTTTTTCCTCATTGAAGATTTCAGAGCCGGGCTAGACGTCCGTAAAGCGGCGGACACTTCCCCCGCGGGAACTCTGACACAGTTCGAGAACGCCCACGTCTCAAGCGGCGGCGAAGTCGAAAAGCGTCTCGCGTTTGACAGCAAATACACGCTCCCGGCAAATACGTTCGGGCTCTGTACTCTGGACAGCGAGATTTACGTCTTTGGCACAATCGCCGACCCGCTAACCGGGACACACGTAAACACGACTTACGTCCAACTAACGACCTCGTCCAGCGCACTTCTTAGCTCAATGGTCGATTGGGACGTTTACGACGGTCTCTTATATGTTGTCTTTGAATTGGCTGACGGCGTTGTCGACCACTTCTATGACGGAGCCCTCGTCACCGGCGCGGCGGGAAAAGGCCGGTACGTTAAAACGTTCCAAACCAAGACGTATTCCGTTATCGCAAAGACCCTCAATTTTAGCGCAACGGGCAACACTACCGATTGGGCCGGTACAGGTTCCGGTTTTATTAACCTCGCGCAACAAGACGCCAGAGGCGTGGACGCTGTTGGTCTTGAAGTCTATTTTAACAGGCTCGCCGTCTTTGGACGCCGGGTTATCTATATTTGGAACCTCGACGTCGATCCGCTAAACAACGCTCTTGAGCAAACGCTACAACAAACCGGCACCCTCGCGTCTCGGTCGGTAGCCCAGTTCGGTAACGGAGACGTATTGTATTTAGGGGATAGCGGTCTCCGATCTTTACGTGCCCGAGACAGTTCTAACGCCGCCGCGGTCTCAGACATTGGGTCTCCGATTGATCCGCTACTAGTTGCCGCGATTCAAGCCGCGGGAGAAGCGACTACGTCCTTGGCCCAAGCCATCGTTGAACCGGTGACGGGCCGATTTTGGTTGATCCTTAACGATAAGATTTACGTCTTGTCGTATTTCCCCGGGCCAAAGATTACAGCTTGGTCAACATACACCCCCGGAATTACTTTCGATCACGTCGCCGTCTTGGGCAATAACATCGTAGGCCGCGCCGGAGACGAGGTTTACACGCTCGGTGGAACAACCGGCGAAGTCTACGACACGGCTCAAACACGGATTACGACGCCCTTTCTGGCGATCACCAACCCATCGACAACGAAGGTTTTTCAAGGCCTCGACGTCGCATGTATCGGCACTTGGACCGTCGGGATTGCTTTGGACCCGTTTAACCCGGTCTATGAGACGGTGGCGACGATCACGAACTCGACCTACCGGACAGGCCGTATCGAACTCGGCGGCTCCGGTACGCATATTTCAGCACAATTAACTTGCACCGACGCCAGCGCGGCCAGTGTCGCGAACGTCGGCGTGCATTATACCGGCGGGGAGACAGGGTAATGGCTGTCACATTCACCGCGGGCCCAGACCTAGAAGCCATCAAACACATAACGCACAACCTCCGCGAACGAGACGCGGCGGAGATTTTTGCTTGCCGTTGGAGTGACGACCCCGACGACTTGGCGTCCGACGTCTCCCAATACGGGGAATTTCAGTGGATGGTCCGGTTAGACGGCGAGCCCGTCGCGGCCATAGGCGCGTATCCGGCTTGGCCGGGTGTGTGGTCCGTTTGGGCTTTCGGTACAGATAATTGGCCTAAAGTCATTTTATCACTGACAAAACACGTAAAACGGTTTATGATACCAGCGTTCCTAAATCAAAAGGCGCACCGCGCAGAGTGTAGAGCACTAAAAACCCACACAGATGCTTGCCGGTGGCTTGAGATGCTTGGGGCGCACAAAGAGGCCGAGTTAGCTGGGTTCGGTCGCCAGCGTGAAGATTTTAACCTTTACGTCTGGAGAAAAGAAAATGTGCGGTGGAGCCCCAAAAGTAGACAATAGCGCGGCAAACGCGGCGGCGGCTGAAGCCGCGGCGGCAAGAGCTAGAGAAGAACAACGCGCGGCAGACATAGCGTCTGGTCAAGCGAGCATTAACTCTAATTTCAGCCAGTTTAACGACGATTTCTATAACAATCGGCGAGACGCGTATCAAGAATACGCGACGCCACAGCTTACAGATCAGTACGGGGAAGCTCAGAAAAACCTCACGTTCAATCTGGCGCGCGGCGGAAATCTCAAGTCTCAGGCTGGCATTGACCAGATCGCTAAACTAGCAAAACGGTTTGCTTTCCAAGAGGCCAACGTCTTGAGCGAAGGCGAACGTCAGCAACAGGCTTTGCGGACAAGCGTCGAGAACGAACGTCAATCCCTGTTTAATCAGTTAGACGCCTCGGCAAACCCGACCGCCGCCGCGAACGGCGCGTTGACGCAATCCAATTTCCTTTCAAACCAGACACCGAATTTCTCACCGTTGGGGGCGTTGTTCCAGAACGTCGCACTCACGGGGGCGAACCACTATATCGCCGGTTCGCAGTACGGCGAAGACGATAGGCTCAACAACGAGTTCGCGCTGAATACCCCGGGTCTCGGTACTCCGTCCGGTTCCGGGCAGATATTTAATAACTAAGGAGACGCCAATATGTGTGATCCAGTAACGATTGGCAGCGCGGTTCTCACCGCCGCGGGAACCATGTATAACAGCAACACGCAAAAGAAAGCTGCGAAAGCGCAGCGGAACGCGAGCAATAACGCCTTGGCTGCGTCCAACCAACTCCGAGACGCGGAGCGGGGGCGTCAAGACGCGTTCGCTGCCAAAACTCGGGCACGGTTCGACGAAAACCTCGGCAAGAAAACTCTTGAAAACCAAGAGACCCAACTCGACAGCGAACGGCAGCGTGTCGAAACGCTGTATAACGAGAATATCCCCGACGCGACGACGAACAACTCTTTGTTGTCCGGGCAGCAAAACGCCGGTGCCAACTTCGATACCGCCGCCGCAAAATCGCTGGCGGACAGTAGCGCGGACACCCGGAGACGGCTAAACGCTTTGGCTCGTCTTCAAAGCTACGGTGGGAGCCAGCAACTAAACGACTTCGCCCGTATCTCCACAAACCGAGACATAGGCACCACCGCCAACAACGCAGGGAACAGCCTCGCGACGAACTCGCGCGCGCGGAACAGTGCGATGCGGAACCCCGCTCAAGTGACTTCGGGAAGCACGACACTCGGCGACATAATGATGGGCGCGGGCCAAGCGGGCATGTTCGCCGGTGCGGCGGGCTGGAACCCGTTCGGCGGAGCCAGCACTGGCTTGGGCACTGGCGCGGGCTTCGCGCCACCGCTGGTGGCTTGAGCCCGGGCACGACGCCCGCCACCAACCCCAGCGGTTATTTCCCAAGTTTTGCATAGGAGCCAGATATGGCCGGTTACACAACAAACCCCGGATTAGCGGAGACCCTTGGCGGTCTTGCCCAGACATTCATGGGCGATCCTTCAAGGAAAATGAGGGCCGCTCAGTTGCGGGCTCAAGCCGGTAAGTTCAATCAAGAGCGTCTGGCGTCTATCCAAGACATGGAAATCAAACAGGCCGAGGAAGCTCGCGCCAAGAAACAAGCCTTGGGTTTGGCGAACCAAAGTAAAAGACTCGCAGACGCGTTCGCGTTGCGCCCCGGAGACGTCGAGGCGATTGTCGAAGCACAACGCCCGACGCCGAACTTTGTCGGACCCGGCGCACCTGAGGAAGACCTATACACGCCACAAGAGATTAACAGCGAATTGGCTCAGATTTTGGGCTCGGGCGTACAATATAAAGACTTCAACAAAAACGCTCTAGAAAGCCTAAAAGGTCGGAACATCGTAAACGCCCCGGATTGGCGGACCGGCATGTCGGCGTCCAACGGCGCGTCGGGTAGCAACCTCAACACTGTCACACAAGATCAAGCGATCCTCAACGACAAACAGGCTCACGCAATCGAGCTACAGCGTCAAGGCGCGTCTCAGGCGGAAGCTCTAGCAATCGTCAATGGCGGTCAAACCCGTTTGACCAACACCAGTAAAACCGAAGACGGCGCACGTCTTGACCCGATTGACCCGGACAAAATCTTGACCCCGAATCACCAGAAACTATCAGGTGTTACTCAGGACAGCGCGAACACGACCAGCGGAGAAATCTCCAAGCGGGATAGCGACGAGATTATTAACCAGAACAACGCCAAGCCGGTAACGGGTACAGCGGTAATGAATTGGGTCGGCCCAGACGGCACCGGGGGAACTTCCGGCGACGGCAAAACCGACCTCATAACCGGGGAACTACTCCCGGCGAACTCCCGCGTCTTCAAAGCGACCACCACCGGCAACACCGGAGACGCGACGGGGATCGGGACGCCAACGCAACAGGGCAAACGCGCCCAACAACTCGCGGCCCTAACCAGCCTAGAGGATATGGTCAGCGCCGAAATTGGCAAAATCGCCGCGGACCCGAGCATAGTCGGAGTCGCGGGTATCGCCCAGAATTTCACACAAGGGCTGTTAGATAGTATGTCCGGTTTGGGGGGTGTCCAGCGAAGCACTCAGGATATAATCGCGGACGTCGCGGGTAACGAAAACTTTAGCCCACAGCTACGAGATAAACTGTTGAGAGGGTTTAACGACGATTTGGCGAGCATGAACACCCGGTTCGACATGATGGCGTATCTCGCCGCGGAAAGTATTGCGGGACAGAGTGGGCGCGGGTTGTCTGATAAAGACTTTATGAATTTCCGGCGCGCGCTCGGAGACCCTAGATCGTTCTTTAGCGGGTCCAAAACGGTCGCGGCTCGCTTGAAGTCCTTCCAAAGCATGATCTCCCGCAAACGGAAAGAACTCGGCTCTCTTGGCGGGCCCCGTCCCGACGGCGAATCGAAGCGGCTCCGGTACAACCCTGAGACGGGGGAGCTGGAATAGTCATGGCAGGTTTTATTGAGGTAGACGCACCTGATGGGTCCGTTGTCGAATTTCCAGACACTATGTCTCAGCAGCAAATCCGAAACGTCATGCGGACAAAATTTCCACCGACCGGCGCGTCTCAAGACGTAGCACCGGCTGAGACGCCGGAACCCGTCGCTGCCCCCGCGCCCGAAGTCTTGACCCGAAACGAAGGATTTGTGTCGGACGCGGCTCGGTTTATGGGGTTCGATCCTCACACCGACCAGAACGACGACACAGTAATCAAAATGACCCCACGCCGAGACCCCCTGGGACTGAACACCATTATCCCCGACCCGGCGTTTTCAGTCGTTAAAGGTGGACGCGATCTGGTGTCTGGGCTGTTGAACCTACCAGGAGACGTGAAAGAATTTGTTACCGGCGAGAACGGTTGGGAAGTAGACATTCCCGAGTTCCGCGGCGGTCCACCTGAGAACATCGCTGCCGGGGTATTACAGTTTGGCGTCCCCGGTCTCGGCGCGGCAAGCAAAGCCGCCCAAGTCGTCAAAGCCGTCGCACCCAACGTCGGGAGCTTCACCCGAGGGCTTGCTAGTCTCTTTGCCGGCGCGGGGGCAGACGCCCTCGTTGTGGACACACAAAACGAGAAATTAACAGGTCTCGGGAACCTTATCCCGGGGTTTCCGACGGCTATTGAGCCGGACGACACCGGTCTCGAAAGGCGCGCCAAAACCGCCGCCGAAGCCTTGGCTCTGGGCGGTGTGATGGACGCAGCCGTTAGGACCGGGGGCGCGATAACACGGCCATTTAGGCGCGGAAAAGCCTCAGAAGTCAGAACCGATTCCCGAGGAAACGAAGTCACGGTAGAGGGTTCCGGCCAAGCCGCGCACATCGAAAATAAACTCGCCGACGAGCTACAAGGTGGTGTTGTCCTTGCGCGGAGGGAAGGCACTCAAAAAGAAGCAATCGACCGCGCAGTAGCCAACATCGACGACAGCGTGGCGCGATCCGCCGACGACGGTTTCCAGCCGAGCACCGGCACAGCGTCAAACGACCCGTATTTGTTGGGCTTGGAAAAAGCGCAAGTCACGTCCCCCGAAGGATTGGCCCGGGCGACCGAGAACCGGACGAACATCTCAGAGACAATCGCCGAAGCCACCAATGCACAACGTATGGCGTCCCCGGAGACAGCCGTGGACGCGATCCGCGCCAACCAAGACGCGGCCCTCGCCGCCAAACAGACCGAAATCACCGCGGGCGAACAGGCTCTCAAGACGGCGGACGACGCGAACGCGCAACAGGGGGCGGACCTCGCCCTAAACCGCGGCGGCGCGCCCGACGCCAGCATAAAGCTCGACGAACAGTTGGTTGACCTCAGCCGGGGCATGACGAGAACCAAGTCCGAGAAGTATGACGCAATCGACCCGCAAGGCCGGGTGCAACTCCCCGCCAGCAACCCCATGTCGGACGCGATCACCAATTTAAGGGCCAACACGAACCCGAAGATCATGGCGGACGTGGATACCTATGCAAAGGGCGTCTTGGACGAACTGTCTAAGCCCCTTTCGTTTAAAGACATGAACGACCTTCGTGGTGCTTTGAGCGGGGCGATCAACAAGGCGAAAATCGACAAGCAGGGGCACGTCGTCGAGCGGTTGGTCGCGATCAAAGCAGAATATGAAAACGTGATAACCCAGCTATCCCGTACCCCCGGGTCAATCCAAGCCGGGAAGCGGGCGGAGAGAGCCACCGCGCATTTCAGGGACGAGTTTGTGCCCATACAGCGCGAAGGCGTCGGCGGAGACGTGGCCCAGAGCATAAAGGTCGATCCGTCGCGCTCAAAAGCGTCTCAGACCGCGCGGAAATACCTCGGAAGTCCCGAAGGCGCGGACCAACTCGCCCGGACCATCGCAAAAGTCAAAGACCCGAAAGCTGCCGCACAGGCGGTACGGGACCACATTTTCGCGGAGACGGCAGCGGCAGCAGTCAAAGCCGACGGCACGATTAACCCCGCTGCGCTGACCAAGATCATCGAGACGCGGAAAAGCGTCTTGCGGAACTTCCCCGAAGTCCGAGACGAACTCCTTCGCCTCCGCAACCAAGCCGAATCCGGGGTCAAGCTCGGCGACGACGCGAAGTCGGCACTGGATCAGGCGAAAGCCGACCTCAAGATGACAGAGGTCGAACACTCTCAGTCCGCCGCGCGCTTGATGTTGGACGGCGACGATCCGGTGGATGCCGTCGGGCGAGCCATGACGAGCAACGTGCCGAAAAGGAAAATGGCGGAAATCCGCGAAGCGATTGGTGATAACGAGCAGGCCCAAGAGGGTTTGAAGTCCGCCACCCGTCAGTGGGTCGCGAGACGCGTCAAAGGTCTCGCTGAGACCGGCGGAGACGCCGGGCAACGTGCCGTGTCCTTGAAGGGCATGAGTACCGTCTTGGATGATCCTAAGACGCGGGAAGCACTTCTCGCCAGTGGCATATCGCCCGCGGAGTTGAAACAGTTGGAAGGTGCCTACGCCCGTATACGGGAGATGGCACGGATCGACCGGAAAGTTACCGCGGGATCAGACACGGTGGCGAACATCGCCGCGTCGAGCCAGAGAGTGCGCGTCTTGGCGGCGTCGTATTTCGGCATTGTTAAAGGCCGCGGTGTTTTCCAGATCACGCAAATGATCCAGAACATCATGGGCGCGAACCCAAAAGGGCTCGCAGAGGACTCGGTAAACGCGCTCATCTTAGACCCGAAGTTCGCGAAGATGCTTTTGCTGAAAGACACGAACGCCCACCGCGTCAGAATGAAGACGTATTTGACCAATAACCTCCCGGAGCTTATGTCCCGCGAAGACGGAGACGAAGAATAATCCCCGTGTCCCGCACGGATGATTAGCGCGATTTTAACCCGAGGGACGCGCCCCTCAACGTGAATGGAGTTCACATTATGACCCGAGTAAAAGGCCACCCTAACCCAAATATCGGCATTTGCACCGTTGCAACTGTCCCGACGGATGTAGCCGCTGGCGACATCATCTTTGTCACGGACGCGCTTGCCGCTTCTCAGACAACCGGTAACGGCACCGGTAATCTTGCGTACTACAACGGCACCGCATGGATGCGTGTTGATACAGGCGTAGCAATCGGCGCGTAACAAACCAAGGGGGAGGCGAAAATGTCTCCCCCTACTTTTTATTTTAGATTGGGAAGCATGGAATCTCTCGATCCGTCCTTGGTCGTCACGGCGCTCGGCATGCTTGTGTCCGTGGTCGCTGCTGCGGCTATCGTCAAGCAGCGACTGCAAGCAGTGGTCGAGCAAATGATGGATATCGAAAAACGTATTCGCAGTCTCGATACCCGCGTAGATACGTCGGAGGTGCATCGATCTACAATTGAGCAACGAGTATCAATTTTGTCAACAATGCTCTCGCCGGAACGAAGGCAGGTTCTTCACGAGAGGCTCGCTACCTTGGAAGCCACGGCAATAACATTCCGGCGGGATATTGACAGTCTTAGATCGATCCACAACGGCCGGCACCCGCCTGTACCAGCGCCAGAGGCGATAATTAAGGAAGATTGACAAAAACGGGCCGCTGTAAGGGGCCGCCAGTTCGCGTTGGCGCATCGTGTTGAGCATCCCAAAACAACTGAATAAGGAGAACCGATGGTGGAAATACCATTCTCACCAATCGCCTGGCATAATGCGGCGTTAAATGAGTAATTGCACAAATAATGCTTGTTGATAGGCTTCAAGTTTGGGTTTGCAAATAACCCAAAACGGGTTATTTGGGCGGTAACAAAAGAGCGAACTCATGTCCCTAGATGACCCACAGATGAAAAAACCCATTCCAACCAGCACGGTAGGGCGGGGCAAAAGAGTCAAGATAGAGACGGCGTCAACCACGTCAACGTGGTCGGATAAATTTATCAGTGCTGGTTGTGGCAACAGCCTAGAGGCTTATGCCTCATGGCCGACACCAACTGCGATTGTTTCAGATGGCGCGTATGGCGTTCTGGGTTTCGAGGGTGACACGTCTGATCATCTCGGCATCCCCGAATGGTATGAGCCACACGTAGCGGCGTGGGCTCAATCTGCGACCCCACAAACAACGCTTTGGTTCTGGAACTCTGAAATCGGTTGGGCAGCAGCGCATCCAATTTTGGAAAAGCATGGCTGGCGGTACGTGAACGCAAATGTCTGGAACAAAGGTAAGGGGCATATAGCAGGCAATGTGAACACCAAGAAGATACGGCGATTTCCTGTGGTGACGGAGGTTTGCGTGCAATACGTCCTTGAAGCGCGGATTGACGGGCTTCTGTTGAAGGAATGGCTCTATCGTGAGTGGAAGCGTTCAGGGTTGCCGATGAAGCGGGCGAATGACGCTTGCGGCGTGAAGGATGCAGCCGTTCGCAAGTATCTCGACCAAGGGCATCTTTGGTATTACCCGCCCGCTGATATGTTCGAGCGGATGCAGAGCTATGCCAACGAACACGGATCCCCCACAGGACGGCCATATTTTTCCGTGGATGGAAAAGTGCCGTTGACGAGCGAGGATTGGCTAGGCTTCCGCTCGAAATTCAACTGTCCACATGGTGTCACGAATGTTTGGGAACGAAACGCGCTTCGTGGCAAGGAGCGGTTCAAGGTGAACGGATTGAGTGGGAAGGCGGTACATCTGAACCAGAAACCACTCGACCTTATGAGCCATATCATTGAGGCATCAACCGACGAGGGCGATGTAATTTGGGAGCCGTTCGGAGGGCTTTTCAGCGCCAGCGTTGCTGCCAGAAGGTTAGGGCGCAAAGCGGTCGGTTCCGAGATCGACCCTACCTATTTTCACTACGCCCGCGAGCGTCTCATCGAAGAATCTCGATAGTCAATTTCGTGTTCAATTGGACGCCCATCGCACCCGCTAAGTAGTTTGTGAAGAGATTATGAAGGAAGCTGCATAATGCAAGTCAACACTGATTCAATTTCGATGTTACATAAGGCAGTTCTGGAAACAGAATTGCAGAATTTGGAGAGTGAGCGACAATCATCAGGCAAGAGAACTTTATTGTATGAGCCTGTCAAATTTTGGTTGGAAGATCGAATTGCTGAATTGAAAGGAAAAGCAAATGGTTAATGGCGCAGAAGTGTCACCCCCACCCGCTAAGTGAGCCGCGGATGTGCAAGAAGTGATAACTAACTCGCAACTGGCTACAGCCTTCGCAGTGTCTGTCCAACGACGGTTTTCCGCCGTTTTTTAGGGGTGGGCTGCGATGCGGCTCGACTAAACACGACGATTTACCGCGTTATTCAGCCGATCCGGCGCATGGTGCGCGTAGACTTTGGTTACTGTCTCGGGGGTGTCGCCCAAGACCCCGGCCACGTCCCATATGGAGACGCCAGCGCGTAGCATCAACGTCGCGGCGGTGTGTCGCATAACGTGGGGCGTCACCCAACTGTACGCGGCTCCTTGGCCCTTCTGCCAAGTCGCATACGCCTTCCGAATATTCCCGACGTGGTCTAAAACATGGCTGGTGGTCCGCTCCGAATAAGCCCGTTGCAAGACCGGGCGTAATCGGTCGGAGACAGGAACCGGCACCCGGCGTTTATTTGTGACAGCCCGGCCCGGCACCCGGAAATCTATCGTCCCCGAAGCCAGATCAACCCGGTCCCAAGTGAGTTCGTGGATCGCTGTTTTGCGCGCGCCGGTGTCGAGCCCGATCGCCACAAAACGAGAGACGCGAGAGAGACGCGGAAGGCCGTCGCTGTTCTTCATGGCGAGGTCTAAAAACTCGGCCTCTTGGGTCTCGTTGAGCCAGATATCTTTCGGAGCCCCCGCGGGCGGCATGTCGATATACGGGATATCCCCGCGTTTCCAAATTCGGTGTTTTACCCCGAACGTGAAGACCGTACCCAAGACGGAAAGGTCTCGTCTCAGGGAACTATCCGACACGCCCCGAAAAGCCCGAAATTGCAGAAATATTTCCGGGGTGATTTCGTCGGGCGTCCATTCCCCGAAATAAGCAGAGACGACTTGCGCGCCCCGTAGCTGTCCGTCGGAGACGCCTCGGACTGTCGCCGCGTCGATGTACTGAGCCGCGACGTGTTTAATCTTTGGCCGATCCAACGCGGCGGCGGTTTGTTTTTCTTGGAGAATAAATTCGCCGAGAACTATTTGCGCCTCTTGGACAGAAGTCGTCCCCGTGCTTTTAGTTCGAGTACGGTTGCTTCCGTCAGGCTGTGTTTCCGAATACCGAATTTCGTATTTCCCGCTCCGGTTCTTTGAGAGGGTAGGGTTAAGCATTTTTCGATCCTTTAGGTCATTTAATTCTCCGGTCTACGCCTAACATATGGTTATACTTTTTGTCGGGTGTCAACAACAAAACAAACAAAATGTTATAAACCCTGTTGACAGCCCTAACATCCTGTGGCATACGTTTTGTCGGGAACAGTACCCGACATAAAATACAAAGAGGACAAAATGCAGTTAGATCAACCCGAATGGGACACTAAAGAACTAATCAAACGGGCCGGTGGACCGATTGGTATCCGCCGAAAAGCTGCCGAATTTGGCTATAAGGTGCCGTCTCAGTCACAAATATACATGTGGCAAAATCGAGAAAGCATCCCCGCCGATTGGGTTGCGGTGTTGCTTCTTATAGCCGACGCACGCGGCGAAGTCTCCGCCCCCCGACAAGTTATCTTAAATTCGCCAACGGACCCTGACCTACCATCCGAAGAACACGATCCGTTTGCCTAGACCGACACATCGAACGACAAAAAAAGGAATAAAGAGCCATGACTACTGTTATAGACTTCACCCTTGCATTTTTAAGCCGCCGAAAAGTGGTCAAAGTAAAATGCGCTCAAAAGCCCCATGAAGACCGATACGTTAAAATTACCGGCTCACACCTTCCCCAGCCCTTGAGTTTTATGTCTCTCGCCCATGCAGACGCTTGGCTCAAATCGGAAGGCTACCGGTGGGTGGTCGGCTCGAACGGTTTTTGGGCCAAAGAATTTCTCAATGTCTGATACGCCGAGCGACCCCGAATGGGACGAAATGACAAGATTTTTGAACGAGGAAAACATGGTGGATCACACGAGAAACGACGCGCAAGCGGATTTGTTTAAAAGAAAAATGGACGACTCGGAAACAGACCCGGGGGGTCTCGGCCAACACACCCCCGGCGCAAAACTCGACAAAGGCAAAGTCCGCCCGGGTCTCGTCTTGGGGGGGTTTGCTCGGGCCCTTTTACGTGTCTCGGACGTCGGGACCGGCGGCGCGATAAAATACACCGACAATGGGTGGATGGAAGTCGTTGACGGCGAAGCCCGATACGACGACGCAAAGCTGAGGCATTGGCTCACGGAAAAGACCGGCGAACCCCTCGACCCCGACACAAAGATCGAACACGCGGCGCATGAGGCTTGGAACAGTCTTGCGCGTCTCGAATTAATGCTCAGAGAAAAAGAGGCCCTCGGAGAATGAGAAAACGCTATGTGGGTATCGACCCCGGGTTGTCCGGTGCGATTGCGCTGTACGACCCCGAGACGCAAAAAATCAAGGTCGAGGACATGCCTGTCGCGTCTCACCTTATCAACGGCAAGAACAAAAACCGGGTCGTCGCCCCGCTGCTAGGGGACATTCTCCGCGGCTGGCACTTGACGCACGAATTGTTCGCCTTGGTCGAATTGGTCGGCGGGGCGGGTAAACAATCCGCCGCCGCGTCTTTCACTTTCGGCAAGACGGTCGGCATATGCACCGGCGTACTGTCCGGCGTCGGGATACCCTTCCAAGAAATGCGGCCCCAAGAATGGCAAAAGATGGTCCGCGTCGGAAAAGGAAAAGACGCTGTTCGAGCGATGGCCGCTCAAATGTTCCCGGCGCAAGCGGATTTGTTTAAAAGAAAAATGGACGACGGACGCGCGGACGCGGCCTTGTTGGCTGTGGTGGCCTACAAAACTAGCCAGCCGACAAAAATATCTTGACCGCTAAAATAAGTAGGGTTACACAGGTGGTCAGACGCCGCACCCCGGCGATCTCGTAGAAACGTAGAAACGAAAGACGACATTCATGTTCGATATCTCCCAAGTAAAAACCCCGCCCCTCAGACCATATCAGGTTGACGGGGTGTCTTTTTTAGAGAGCCGTACTTTCGCCGCTTTGTTCGACGATTGCGGTTTGGGAAAAACCCCCCAAAGTTTAGTCGCTGCAAAAAACATCGGCGCGAAAAAAATCCTCATAGTCTGCCCCGCCGTTGCCCGATACAATTGGGAACGTGAAATATTGCGTTGGGTTGATCCGGCGGCTTCCGTCGAAGTAATCACCAAAAAGGTAACGACAGGTCAAGTCTCGAATTGTGACTGGCTTGTGATTTCTCACGACTTATTAACAGACTTACCCACACACAAGGCTCTGTGGAACCGCGATTGGGACTTATTGATCGTGGATGAAGCGCACTTTTTGAAGTCAAAAGGCGCAAAACGTACAAAAGCTGTATACGGCGCGCGCTGTGACTTAAAGGGCAAGTCTCTAGCTGGCAAGGCGTCTCGGACGTGGATATTAACGGGCACCCCGGCACCGAACCATACCGGCGAACTCTGGACGCACCTACGGGCTTTATATCCCGAAGCGATCCCCGGTGTTGCGGGTACACCGATGGGTGAAATCGAATTTCAGTCAAACTACTGCGCTCTTGAGGAAACCAATTGGGGAACCCGCGTCGTTGGCTCTAAAGACATGGAGAAATTGCGCTCCAAGATGGACGGGTTTTTCCTGAGACGGCTCAAGCAAAACGTCTTGAAAGATTTGCCGCGGGTCACGATAGACACGATCCCAGTCTCACTGGCAAAGATGGACGGCGAAGACATGAATACGTCTTTGTCCGCTCACTCTGACGCGCAACACTTGGCCGACGCGGCAAAAAATATGTCTGGCGAGAACCTAATCAAATACATGAAAGATCACGCACCGGAACTCGCGACCTACCGGAGACATACCGGGCTTTTGAAACTCCCCGTTTGTCTCGAATGGTTAAAGACCGAAATGGCTGGAAACCCAAATAAATTCATAGTTTTCGCGATCCACCATGAAGTGATCGACAAAATCGTGGAACATATGGCGGCGTTTAACCCTGTCAAGCTCGACGGGCGGGACAGTGCCAAGACCCGAGACGTCTCAGCGCAGAAATTTATGGACGATCCAGATTGCAAACTTTTTGTGGGCCAGATTGCCGCGGCCGGTACAGCCCTCACCCTAACCGCTTCGAAAGACGTCGCGTTTTTCGAAGCGGATTGGGTGCCAGCGAATAACTACCAAGCTCTTTCGAGGGCTCACCGATTTACCCAGACCCGAGGCGTCGTCGTTCGGTTTCTGACGCTACCCAACTCAATCGACGACATAATCTCGCGCGCTCTTGTTCGCAAGACGCGTGAACTAAATCAACTGTTCGGATAAGGAACCACTAAACATGTCTCTTGAAATCACAATTAAAGCAGATACAGCCCCGGCACTAATCGAAAAGATGGGTCAAGTCGCCCGCTCTATGTCTTCCCGCGGCGCGGAACCCGTCACTGTGGATACGATGTTAGACGCAATTAACATGCAACTGCCCGCGGGTATGGAGTGTGTGATCGTGGATAACACCGCCGACAGGCAACCAGACCCCGAATCGGCTCCAAAGAAATCTGCCAAAAAGAAAGCCGCCAAAAAAGCCGATCCGGCACCCGAGCCAGAAGACGACGCGCCGGGGCAGGAAGTCGAAGTGGAGGGCTCTGCGTTCGACGAAGCTCTGGATATCTTGGCCGAGTGCTACGCCGACGACGATGGAAAAGTCGCTGTCAAAGCCCTTTTGAAGTCTCACGACGTAACCCGGTTCTCGGAAATCGACAAGTCTCACGGCGACGACCTGTTGAAATCCGCAACCAAAATCAAAGTGGACTGCGGAATATGACCGATAGCCGCCCGGCCCACTCAGTTCTCGGTGCGTCCTCTATGGACCGTTGGGGGGTTTGCAGCGCAAGCGTGAAGGCGTCGGGCGGCGAAGGTTCCGCGACGTCTTCCTATGCGGCGGAAGGGCAAGCCGCGCACACCCTTTGCGAACTTTGTTGGGTGCAAGATAGGCATCCGGCGAGTTACCTCGGAGCCGAAATAGGCTCAGACGTAGGGCCCATGCTCGTCAATGATGAAATGGTCGAAAGTGCAGAAATGTACCTTGGGCTCTGTTCGGAAGTCGCCAAGGGTGCGAAATTCTGCGGAGCGGAAAAACGAGTGGACGTCAACGCGATCTGGACGGCGACCGGGGATACTCCCCCCGCCGACATGTTCGGGACGTCAGATTTTTCATGTTGGGGCGGCGAGAACCGGCGTCTCAGTATCGTGGATTTCAAATACGGCAAAGGTGTCGCCGTGGACGTCGTCAAACTCGGGGGCCCAAACCCCCAATTGATGTATTACGCTCTCGGCGTCTTGCTGGAAATCGTCGAAGGCAAAGGCGTTCAGCCTCTTTGGATAGACATTTATGTTTGCCAACCGCGGGCAGATCACCGAGACGGGCCGATCCGTAAGACATCTGTTACGGCTCTCGACTTGTTGGCTTGGGGGCACGATGTTCTCAGACCAGCGGCGGAAGCCTGTTTTTCTGACACACCAAAATACGTCGTCGGCGACGGTTGTCGCTGGTGCCCGGCTAGAGGTAAATGCCCGGCTTTGAGACAGGTGGCTCAAGAGACGGCTCGGGTCGAGTTTGACGCGATCCCGCCTCAACCAACCGAATTGAGCGACGCGGAATTAGGGGCGATCTTGGACAAGGCGGAAATCATTAGTTCGTTTGTGTCCGGTGTTCGTGCCGAAGCGTCGGGACGTCTCGACCGGGGCGGCAACGTCCCGGGCTGGAAACTGGTGCAGAAACGCGGCACCCGAAAGTGGATTGACGTGTCTATTGTGTCGGGAATACTGGCAGACAGAGGCTATTCAAAAGACAAATACGTCGAGACCAAATTACGGTCCCCGGCACAAATCGAGAAATTGTTGAAAAAGGAGAAAGAAGTTTTTGGAGAACTAACAGACCAAATCTCGAAAGATAGTTCTGGGACCACGTTGGTCCGCGAACTGGACCCAAGACTTGCGGCGGCAAATGGCCCCGCGAACGATTTCGACGAGATTGCGGAATGATCCGCGTCTTGAGCCAAACCCACGTAAAATAGGAAACGATTAAAATGGCTAATACACTACGCACACCAGTCGGCATGAGTTCTTTCGTGCATTTGTTCACGGCCCGAGCGGTAACGCCCGGTTCGGAACCCCGCTTCTCGATGAACATCTTGTTCGACGACGCGGCCCAAAAATCACCAGAGTACGCGGCTATGAAAAAGGAAGTCGCCGCGGTGGTAAAAGAAAAATGGCCTAACGGTGCGCCGTCTGGTCTCCGCTCCCCGTTCCGCGATGCTGGCGAAAAAGATTACGCCGGATACGAAGCCGGAGTAATTTACATTAACCCTTGGTCAAAGCAGAAGCCGGGTATCGTCGATGGACGTCTCCAAGACGTTCACGCCGCCGACGATGTCTTTCCGGGTCAACTGGTGAAGGCGACAATTCGTCCTTTCGCTTATGACAACTCCGGCAACAAGGGTGTCTCTTTCGGTCTTCAAAACGTGCAGATCGTGAAAGCCGATATGCCGCGTCTCGACGGCAAGAAGGCGGCAAACTCCGACTTCGATGCGCTGGACGAGACCGATCCAGACAACGATTCGGAAATCTCAGACAACGCCGAAGCCGATCCGTTCGATAGCTAAGTAACCGATCCCGGCACAACATATATTTTTTGTCTGTTGTGTCGGGAATACCGGCAAGCACCGCAACCCAAAGGAGCCACAAATGAACGAAGAAACAGGATATTCAAATGATGAACTCGAACTCATACAACGTTGGCTCGTCGACCGGGTCTGTCACCTATCAGATATCCCCGCCACAGAGATCACCCCAGAACTCGACGACTACGCGCAATTTCTGACACTGGAATTGAATTTCGTCTCGACCGTCTTGAGCGGCAAAATCGAAGGGGGCGACAATGGCAAACAAGATTAATATTGTCGGTCGAGACATACTGTTCGACGGCGATCTAGTCGCTCGAATTTCGGGCAGGATCGGGCCCACCGTTGAAGGCAAGTTTAGAGAAACTCTTTTGGCGGAAGACCCCGAAGAAAGCCCGTGCGAAACATGCCAGATCGCGTTTCCTTGGCATGACGAGGCCACGGACTGATGGATATGCTACATCTTGACGTCGAGACGATATCGCGCGCGGACCTAAAGAAGACCGGGGCGTATCGCTACGCCTCGGACCCTTCTACGGACGTAATCGTCGCGTCTTACCGGTTCGGTAAAAAAGGGAAAGTCCAACGCTGGCTCCCGACGCAACCCTGCCCGATTGATATCCTCGACCACATAAATAACGACGGGTTCGTCGCGGCGTGGAACGCGAGTTTCGAGCGGAATATCTGGGGAAATATCCTCACCCCGAAATACAGCTGGCCGCGGATCAACCTCGAAAAATTCGTTTGCACGATGGCTCAAGCCGCGTATTGGGGTCTCCCCCTTTCGTTGGATATGGCGTCTCAGGCAATGGGCGGACCGCCGAAAGACAAAGAGGGCCACAATCTGATGCTCCGCATGTCCCGGCCTCGGTCGGTCAACGTCGATGGCACATACGAATGGTGGCACGTACAAGACGCCGCCCGGTATATCCGGCTCCAAGAATACTGCGACCAAGACGTTCGGGCCGAGGCTCATATTGCTTACGCGGTCCCGCTGCTGCCCGAGAGCGAACGCAAAGTTTATATCCTCGACCAACAAGTGAACGACCTCGGCGTTTGGGTCGATACAGATTTGGTTCACTCCATGTCCCGGTACGCGAACCGCGCGAAGACCAAGCTCGACAACGAAATGGCCGCGCTCACAGGCGGCGAAATCAAAACCTGTAACCAAGTCGCTAAGATTTTGGCGTTCGTCTCCAAGACGTACTCCGGCGTCTCCGCGATGGACAAAGGCTCCGTCGCTGCGGCTCTGGCTGACGTGCATTTGACTGGGGCGGCGAGGCGTGTTGTCGAACTCCGGCAGATGGCGGCGAAGTCTTCCACCGCGAAACTCGGTCGGATGCTCGCTTGCGTCGGACCTCAAGACCGGGTCCGGGGGATGCTCCAATATTACGGCGCGTCTCGCACCGGTCGCCATGCTGGCAGATTGATCCAACCCCAAAACATGCCGCGGGGGGAAATCAAAGACACCGAAAAAGCGATCCAATGGATGCTCAAACATGTAGACGCTGAAATGTTGGAGATGACGTTTGGCCCGATCCTCAGTATCGTGTCGTCTTGTCTCCGCGGCTGTCTCGCGGCTCCGAAGGGCAAGACTTTTGCTGTAGTAGATTTCTCGCAAATCGAGGCCCGCGTACTGGCATGGGAAGCCGGGCAAAAAGATATTCTCCAAGTGTTCGAGAACGGCGAAGACGTCTATGTGTACGACGCCGCTCAGATTGGTTCGGATAACCGTGCGCTCGGCAAAGTTTGTCGGCTCGGTCTCGGGTTCGGCATGGGCAAAGGCAAGTTCGTCGAGACGGCTCTCGGCTACGGGCTGACACTCACCGAAGAATTTGCCGGGGACGTCGTCAAAGGCTGGCGGAAGGCAAATCCCTATATCGTTGGGTTTTGGTACGACTGCCAAGACGCCGCCGTGAAGGCGATCACCAACCGGAAAATCTACAACGTCGGCAAAGTCGATTACGCAATGATGGGGAAGAACCTCGTTTGTAAGCTGCCGTCGGGTCGTTACCTCGTTTACCGAGACGCGCGTGTCGAACTCGACGACATGGGACGCCCGCGGATTACCTACATGGGCGTCAACCAATTCACCCGGAAATGGGAACGGCAAGACACTTGGGGCGGAAAGCTCGTCGAGAATATCACTCAAGCGATTGCCCGAGACCTAATGATCGAAGCCCTAATGCGGGTTTGGAACGGGGGCTTTCAAGTTTTGCTCACCGTGCATGACGAATTGATCGTCGAGATTGCGGATATCAACCCCAAAGGCCAACTGGCCGACATTGAACGTCTCATAAAAATCAACCCCGGTTGGGCCCAAGACCTACCGACCGATTGCGACGGTTGGGTCGGGCCCAGATATAGAAAATAAGGAATACGTAAGAAATGGCGAAGAACGCATCACGGAGATCATTAATTAAGCCCGCGGGGCGGGACTACACCTCGGAAGCCGAGACGCGGGTCTGTCTTCGCTGTCGTCGGGACTTTGAAAGCGAACACCGCGGCCACCGGATTTGCACAAGCTGTAAAGGCTCACAGGTATTCGGAAGCCCCGTCGCAGAACATTATTCGACAGGATACCGGACGGGCACCGGTATTAATGAATGATAAGAGGAACAGGGATAACGATGATGACTGACAACAGAAACGGACAGAGGACGTCAACGGCAACAAGGTTATGCGCTCCACCTGTCAGGACGCCGATAGACGCGCTCGCATGTGCGTCGTAGTGCAGCGCCTCCGGCGGTCTGCTCGACCAGCCAGGAAGGTATGCCGCTTTGCCTTTGACCGGCGTTATATCATACCCGGCTTCGACTAAGGCGGGACCGTGTTTTGAATAGCGAATGCTAGTCATCCCGCCCCCCAACAACATTCGCCAACCCGCTTGACTGGCGGTTAACCGCACTAATGTAATCCGGCGTCCGATGCACTCCGTATTGGCTCGCCTGCTGTCGGATCGAGTGCGGCGTCACTTCATATTTTTTGGCTAATTTTTCAACTGCCACGCCATCGCGAAAAAGTTGAAGCATCTGGACCCGCGTTTGCGCGTCCCATCTCTTGCGCCTAAGTTTCATATTGCTTGCGCCTCGTATTGGTTTTTGTGCGCGGGCAACGGGGGAGCGAGGATGGTGCCATTTGTTTCCCTTTCCTATGGCTTGCCCCGCCGTTGACCGTCGCCTTCCTCTCGCTAACGCGCCCCTTCAACGTCCCAGCGCGCCCCATAAAGACCGCATCACCGCGCTTGAGGAGAATGTAAATGTCCTGCTTGTAGCCTATGTTGCGTTCCTCAAGTAAGGACATGCAGGGCGTTCAATACTTTGTCGGTTGTGTTTGTTATTGCAGAAAATAAAAACCTACACTACACTGGCTGTCCACTCCGCGAAAGCAAAAGGCCCCGGGGGAACCACTCCCCGGAGCCTCTAAACACTTTAAACAACACTGAAGGGAACCAGACAATGTCTAAGGCGAATATACATGATTCGGCCCCCGACCGCAACCCCAAACCAACAACATATGGGGGGAAAGTTAATGGGTGAGAACGTGGCAACGATAGCAAAAAGGATAGACATCTCGAACGAAGAATTTCTAAAAGGCGTCTTTGGCGCGAAGTGGAAAAGTACCCATGTTTGCAGTTTTAAAGAAGACCCATACGACCTTGATAATTTAGGTCTCCGGCATTATTGGGCTGGCGGTCACGCAAAAGACAAACTTCGATATTGCCTCCAAGACTTCAACACCTATTTTACTATCTCCCAATTCGCACTCGCAGACGACGGCAAAGCAAGACGCCGCAAAGACCTGTTCAATTCAACGTATGTTATTTGTTTTGACGATGTGGTCGAGAAGATCGACCCGGAAAAACTCAAAGATTTACCAGAGCCGTCTTACGTCTTGGAGACGTCCGCGGGCTCGTCTCAGTGGGGCTACATACTCGAAGTCGCCGAGACAAATCAAAACCGGGTGGATGCTTTGTTGGGTGGGTTGGTCGCTGCCGGAATTACCGACAGTGGCAAAGACCCCGGCATGATGGGCGTCACCAGATATGTAAGATTACCGATTGGTTCCAACACCAAAAAGAAATACAAATCGGTTTTTAAAACAAAGCTCACGACATGGGAGCCGGATAAAACTTACCGTCTCGAAGACTTGGCTCGGCCATTCTCTATTGACGTAACGAACGTCTCGACCACATCCACCAAATATGTGGCTGGATTACCCGAAGACATAGACCCAATCGTCCCGCTGCTACAACAAGCGGGCGTATTCAAAGGCAAGATCAAACCAGACACATACGATATCGAATGTCCGTGGGTCGGCGAACATACTGGTGCCGCAGATAGCGGCGCGGCTTACTTGAGCCCGTTCGGTTTCAGGTGTCACCACGGCTCACACGATGCGACACACTTTGGAGACCTACTGGATTACTTAGATAAACAAATCCCCGGCGCGAAAGCGTCCGTGCGTTGGGCACAAATGGTGCATGAGTTTGACGAGAAAGAACGCTGGCCGTTTGAGATCGCGAAGACGTGGAAGACGCGTGAAGAAATAGCGGCTCACGCTGGTTGGTTGGGTCACTTACAAAAGCTCGACCCGCTGTCATACGACAGTCTCACCGACGGTTGGGATATCATAAACGGTGTGCCCGAAAGTGTCATACTGGATATCGAAGACGCCGCGGCTGAAAAAATCATACACGCAAAAACCGGCGGGCTGAAAATCATCAAGCCCGGTCAATGGAGTGGCAAGACGGTTCCGCCGCGTGAATGGGTTGTAGAGGATTGGTTGCCCCGTGGGAAAGTTACCTCGTTATATGGAGACGGCGGTCTCGGCAAGACGCTCACGGCTCAAATGCTCGCAACGTGTTTATCGGTCGGCGGCGATTGGCTCGGCGAGAAAACTCAAGAATCAAATGTACTCGCGGTACTGTGTGAGGACGACGAGGACGAAATCCACCGACGCCAAGAAGACATAAACTCTCACTACGTCATGGACATGAAGACGTGGGAGACGCAAGACACTCTCTCTTATATGTGCCGCGAAGGCGAAGACAGTTTGCTTATGACATTCGACAGTCAATCCATCGGCACGCTCACTCCCTTTTGGACGAACTTGCGTGACGCGGCGGTCGCTCAGAAGGCCGACGTTATTGTATTGGATACGCTGGCAGACATATTCGGCGGGAACGAAGTATCTCGGTTGGAGGTGAGACAGTTTGTTCAACGTGCGTTGTTGGGTCTCGCTCAAGCGATTGGCGGCTCGGTATTGTTCTTGGCTCACCCGTCTCAGGCTGGCAAAGCCTCGGGGCAAGGGTTTAGTGGATCTACGGCGTGGAACAACTCAGTCCGGTCCCGTTGGTATTTATCCTCTATGGAAGACGACGGGCGAAGCGGTCTCAGGAGATTATCCCGCGTCAAATCAAACTATTCTGCAAGCGGCTCGGACACTGACAAAATCCTAGAATGGACGAAAGGCGCATTTACTCTCGTTCGCTCAGTGGGCGACGGCGAGGTGGACAGTGTGACGGGTCGTTTCGTGGCGGATATAGAAATGGAGACCGCGATCCAAGACGCCATCGCTCACGCCGACGCGAAAGAAATCGTGCTTTCCGTGGGCAAAGCAGGTGGGGGCACTTATGTTGTGGCATACGCAAAGCTGCATATCCCTGCGGCGCAGAAATACAACACCGAAGAAATTGAAAAGGTTTTAAAGAACATGAAAGAATCCGGGTCTTTGGATAAGAAACCGAAAACGTGGTATCGCCCAGACAGCAACCGCAAGGCGGAAGGTCTCACATATATAGACCAAGACGGCTCCGCCTCTGGTGCGATCTTTGGGGACAAAAAAGAGGCGGACCCGTTCGGATGAAGACGCGTGGAGGGGATAAAACCCGGCACCGAGGCTTTTGCGCTCGGGCATGTCGGGCTTTTAGGGGTCACGCCTTGTTAGGTGTGGCCCTTTTTTGTGGATTGGCGTCTCGGGTGGGGTGGAGGGGGGCGGGGCGGTTAAAGACAGATCAACCTAAACTGTATAACGCTATGTGGGATTCTCACGGTTTGGCGTATCACAAAAAGTATACTTTTTTTTCAGGCCATGTCGTTGATTATGTCGTTGATTATAGGGCCATGTCGTTGATTGTTTGGTAAGTCATTGAAATCCTTATGTATCCTATGTCGTTGATTGATATGTCGTTGATTATGTCGTTGATTATGGTCTATGTCGTTGATTGACCGGTAAGTAGTTGATTTCGCTTGTTTTCTATGTCGTTGATTATTTTACCGCCTTGGACGTCTCCGGGGCCCCCTCTATCGAGGGGTCGGGGGCTCCCCGGAAGACGCAGGGGTTTTGAGAATATAACAAAAAGTTATTATAACAACCTGGAATATTCGTACCTCGCATAACCCCCATGATTTTCGTACCTCGCATAACCCCCATGATTTTCGTACCTCGCATAACCCCCATGATTTTCGTACCTCGCATAACCAATTTTTTACAGACCCCGGAAACCATATGTGGATAGTGGGGTCTGGCGTCGGGCGATAAATTTTTGAAAATCCCGAGACGTCGGGACGCCGGGCCGGTCGCGTCTCGACGTCTCGACCCGACCCGACAAAACCCCGAGACGCGAAAACCCGGCGACGCGACCGGCCCGAAAATCTTACAAAATTATTTTAAATACATTTTCCGGTCGCAACCGGGGCCGCCGGGCGACCATGCCGCCGGGGCGATCGGCGGCCCCTGCCGGGTAACATGCCGCCCCGTGCCCGTCGCCCGGCGCGACCAGTGCCCGAGGCGATCCGGTGCCCATCGCCCGGCGCGACCAGTGCCCGAGGCGATCCGGTGCCCATCGCCCGGCGCGACCAGTGCCCGAGGCGATCCGGTGCCCGTCGCCCGGCGCGACCAGTGCCCGAGGCGATCCGGTGCCCGTCGCCCGGCGCGACCAGTGCCCGAGGCGATCCGGTGCCCATCGCCCGGCGCGACCAGTGCCCGAGGCGATCCGGTGCCCGTCGCCCGGCGCGACCAGTGCCCGAGGC
>Ga0302139_10000044_pt1 | contig 44366 bp, 55 predicted proteins | sample CBN3_331_MG_FD_203104 | JGI IMG/M metagenome (GOLD analysis project Ga0302139, IMG submission 203104) | Marine microbial communities from Western Arctic Ocean, Canada - CBN3_33.1 | ecosystem: Environmental > Aquatic > Marine > Oceanic | place: Canada: Western Arctic Ocean | collected 2017-09-15 | reverse complement strand
TCTTCCTCTGTGGTTGTAGTGGTTGTGTCATTGGTATTCTGTGTCGTTGTCATGCCATTATCTAACCACAGAACCCCTGGCCCGGTCAAGGCTTTAGGCCGGATTGTTTCAAGTAGATAACTGTTATCCACTTAAACCCTTATGGGATAAGGGTTTGCTCATCAAGATAATCCTTGGGCCCCTCCCCCATATGGTCCGAACGGCGCCACCCGTTCGACAGAACGACCGCCGACTCGCCCACCCTGTCACCCTGGCACCCTGGCCCGCGCACCCTGACAGGACGGACCGACTGCGGCCCCGTCCGCTCTGACTGGCACAGAACGACCCACCCGGCCAGTGTCCGTCCTGGCGCCCACTTTCATGCCGTCCGGCCCACATTCGACCGTTTCTGTGTCATCTGGGCTCATGTCGTGTCATTCTGTGCCAGATCGCCATATGGTCCCCCCCCTCCCCCCCCTGGATGTGTCACGAGGGGCCCCTCTGTATATACGTCATTGATCGCCCAGCCTTAAATCCCCACCCCTTATGCCCCCCAAGGCGTGGTCTTTGTCCTTTGGGGCGGTCTGGGGGGGTCTATGTATGCCAAAAGCCCCCCAGCTTCACGTCCGGGGGGCTTCTGACTCTCTGCTTCCAGTCCCGCAAGTGTATGACAACGTTGGGAGGTCAGCTAAGATCGCCGCTGAGAGAAAAGGGAGCCAGATGGCTCGGAGGCTCTGTCTGGGTCCCCCTTCTCCCGGCGTGGGGTCGGCGTAGCCGACGTGTACGACTCTACTACATGTCGCCGCCGCCCACAACCCCCGCAAAGTTCTCAAGGAGCAAAGACGTAGGAATGGGTGACCTACGCTTCTACTCTTTGTGCGGTGTGGGCTGGGGGACTAATTATGGGGTGTGGGCAACTTTTGTCCTATTTTCTGAACCGATTTGCGATCATTGTTGTTAAACCGGTTCCTACTCATTATACTCTCCATATCGGCTGTCGGTCTTTCCCTACAAGCCTTTACTGACAATACCGAATACACAACCTACCCCTCTACTCTATTTTGTTTGTTACTTGACTCTTATAGTTAGTTCTACTAGTACTGAGGTGCTTTGCTGATGGTCGCACATGGAAGAGTTACCGGTTCGCAGATGAACGCACAGGTGTTCTACAACGAGGACAAAACGTCATGGTGGCCTAAGGCGCCGATGGGCGAAAACTTGGACGAGTGGATCGAGTTCAAGGATCGTGTGGTGCAGACAGTCGGCATCTCTCAGGCTGCTCTGGCGACGATCATAGGGTTGAAGGGACCGAACTTTGTCAATTTGCTTTCGGGTCGCATAGGTAACTTACGTTCGGAGAGGTGGACAGACATGCGGCAGAAGTGGGAACAGTTCCGTCGGGTGGGCGCCATCTGCGACCAAGGGTTCCCAGCGACCAAGCACTCGCTGTTGAGGGCTTTGATGCAGTTGGACATGTATTACCAGGACACTCCTTCGACGAAGGATAAGCGTGGGAAGCAAATCAAGGCGTCTGTCAATAAGGACGCTGTTGTGAAGATGGAGATCGCTTACCTCGATCGGCACCGCCCTGACGATATGGATGTGTTGACGTTCGATCGGCAGTGGAGGCAGATGTTGCAGGACGCAGGTATCGCCCAGAGGCGCCTCACCACCCGAGACTACTCAGTTAATATGACCTTCCCGCCTGAGTCCCTTATCAATAGGTGGTTGAATGTGGATGAGAACTTCACGACGTTCCTTGAAGAGGGAGAGGTCGGTCTCGCATGAGGGCAACGAACCGAGGGATGGGTAACCAGACATGAACGAGCCACTTTGCGAAGACCACAATTCAGACGAGGTCATGTGTGAGTCGTGCCCCTTCTGCCGCATCGACGAACTCGAAGCCGCATTGGCACAAGCTGAAGAGTCCCGGGTGAAGGGTGTGCTTCGCATCATCGAACTCGAAGACGAACGGGATCGTTACCAGGAAGTCGCTGGCCGTTGGGAGTCTCAGTGCGAGTGCGAATGCGATCGGTGTATCGAACTGCTTACTGTATTGCTGGGTGACTAGAGATGATTGAAGCGCTCATCGCACTCTGGGTATGGATGGCTGCTGCCCTTAGCGGGGTCTTCGTTGAGCCAATCGAATCTTTCAATAGGGAGGACCCTCCCATAGTCAACCCCGTCATGGACCACAGCCCTGCTTGGGGGTCTGACACAGTGAATCGCCTCATCAGCTGTGAGAGCCACGGAGATCCAACAGTGGTATCCGGGGCGGGTGCACACGGGCTGTTCCAGTTCCACCTACCCTCATGGCGCTTAGTGGGAGGCGAGGGTCTACCATCCCAAGCTTCGGTAGCTGAGCAGACGATGAGAGCAAAGCTCTTATGGGACAGGCAAGGCTGGCATGGGTGGCCTGGCTGCACCTGCTACTTTGGGTGGATCAAGTCCTGGACGTACGACGGTGTGACACATCACTGCGGTTCGGAGCGGAGAACATGAAACTGGGAAAACCATTAGCGGCGCCCTGATGGTGTATTCTGGGGGTATGGCACATAGGTCACATGCTAAATATGAGGGCGCACCCAGTCGTGCTAGTAGGGCTGTGAAACGTGCTGCACGTCGGGCTACTAAGAAGAAACGTTCACCGAAGCGCTATACGCCGGGGGGAAGAAGGACCCGAAGCCCCAAACGTTACTAGACTCCAATAGGCGGAGCTGGATGCACAAACAGATAGGTGATGTGATTGGGGCTGGGGAACCCGATGACTTGTTCGTTCTCTCGTACCGGTTCGAGGTGAGGTTCGGGGCGAACAGTATTCTGCATCGTGCGTTCAAGACGAGAGAGGGCGCTGACGCTGAGGTGGTTCGGTTGGCGTCTAAGTTGGAGGTTTTGGCTTACGTCGTCGATCGGCGTCCGTGAGGTAGTCTCCTGGGTATGGACGCACCGTTTGACCCGTTCGCTGTAGAAGAAGTCGATCCTCTCTTCGGGGACATGGACGATGAGACCAGGATAAGGCTGGTCCATGAAGGGAACGTCCGCCTCGAAGAGGACTCGGCGATGGTGGGCTGGCATACGGATACGTCGGACCCTGAGTTTGAGCGGCGTCGGGTAGCTGGCCTTCAGAAGTATCAGCAGAAGTTGACAGCGGAACGGAAACTCCGCCAAGGGAGCCTCCTGAAGCTTCTGTCGAACGGGTACACCGTCGATGAGGCTTGTTGGCAGGTGAACGTTACGAAGGGCACTTTCTATAAGTGGCGCTCGAACGACGTGAATTTCCAGCGGGCCTCTCGGGCAGCTCAGCACGAAGGTCAAGACCTTGTCTCTATGGTGGAGGCGGGGAACTATCACGCTTTGCCGTTCCATATTCTGCGCAAGATGTGTTTCGGGCGGGACACGTACGGGTATCAGCAGAAGATCATCGACATCATCGAGTATGCACCTGAGGGCGAGATCGTAATGATCCTCTTGCCGCCCGGCGTCGGTAAGACAATGACCGTAGAGGACTGGCTCAGTATCGAACTGGCTAAGAATCAGAAGCTCAGAGTGATGTACATCTCAGAGTCGAAGGACTTGGGCGAGCGGACGATGGAGGTCATTAAGACCAGGTTTGAGAATGAGGACGGGCAGTACTCCAAGCTCTCTGAGATGTTCGGCGCTTTGTATCACGAGGACGGCGACCTGACATGGCGAGCTGACGCTATCCGTCTACCCGGTGGCGACATGGAGTTACGTGACTACAACCTCCGTACACGGGGTATGAGGTCGCAGATCTCGTCGATTCGTGCTGACATCATCATCATGGACGACATCCAGACCTCGAACACGCTCGGGCAGACGAACCGGTACATGCGTGACATCCGGCGCACGATCCTCACCCGACGTGAGGGCGCTATCCGAGGCAAGGTTATCTACATCGGTACCCGCCTTGAGATGGGTGACCTGCCGGAACGGATGGTGGAGGAGGGGATGGTCCTTGAGGACAACCTCTACATCATGCCGCTGATCAATTCGGAAGGTGTGTCCAACTTCGAGGAGGTCATCTGCACTAAGGACCTACCTCTTTTGGTTAGGCAGCAGGGGGACATGTTCCAGGCGGTCTACCAGCAGAACCCGGCTGGGGGTGGTGGTAACACTTTCTCCGATATCGTGTCCCAATCTCTTGATCCTCGGTACACGGTCAACACTTGGCACGAGGCTCATGAGGTCGCTTCGGATAAGCCGCAGGAGATCCTCGGGAGAGTCACCTCGATCGACCCGGCGCTGACGGGTGGCAACGCCATCATCGCCGCAGGCTGGTCCATGACCGACATATGGATCTACGACTTGGACTTGGAGTTTAATACTGGGAAGATGTCGTACGCTGAGAACAAGATCGAAGAGTTCCTACTCGCCTACCAGTCCGACACTCTCATCATCGAAGACAAGGCGTACCAGAAGGCGTTGCTTACGTCCGAACGTATCGAGACGATGTGTTCCTCGTATGGGGTGTCGCTGAAGAAGCACACCACAGGTGGGGAGAAACACGACACAGTGTTCGGTGTCGCCAAGATGGAGACCCCGCTCTCTAATGGTCGTATCCATATGCCGTGGGGTGATGAGTTCTCGACGAAACAGATGACACCACTCCGCCAGCAACTCCTAATGTGGCGCCCCGACGTGCCCACCAAAGCGATCGTGCAAGACCTTGTGATGGCTTTGTGGTTCATACACGTTTACGTGATGTACGAACGGCGCCGCATTATGACACTGAAGAAGACCCAAGACCTGATTGCCCGTAATAGGGAACGGCACGGCCCTGCCAGGCGGGCAGGGTACGCTGGGAAGACGCAGATGCAGTTGGGCTCACGGAGGCATAAGACATGACGGCAGTTACTTGGGAAGAGGCCACAGCTCTCGTTGATCATCTGAAGCAGTACGACTCTCCTATCAAGCAACGCATGTTGGCTGTGCGGGCTCACTACAACGCTGATGTTCTGACACCCACGTACGATGTGCCCGGCGAGGATGAGCCTGGTAGGTCTCCGTCTCCTTTGCTTATCGCCGATGCGATTGACACGAAGTCGATGCGGGCTGCTTCGGTGGTTCCGTCGATTTCGATGCAGGCCCGCAAGACGGACATTGAGCAGAAGCGTCTGAGGAAACGCCAAGCCGGGCTGGCTGCTATTTGGCGTGAGTCTGGCGTGGAGGATGCGATGCTCGGTCGTGCGTTCCGTCACCTGTTCGCTTACGGGACCTGCGCCATGATCGCTGTAGAGAAGAAGGGCTTCGAGCATCCGATCATTGAGCTAAGAGACCCACTCTCCACGTACTCGGAGGTTAAGGCCCCGGAGGATTTTTCGGCTCCTGGGTACGTGGCGTACATTTATGGCAAGTCGGAAGCGTGGCTGAAACGGAACTACCCGGAGACGAAGCATAATCTGTTCGATAAGTCGAATATGAACAGGCAGGAAATTTGGGATGTAGTCGAATACATCGACGAGGACCAGATCATGGTCGGTGTGCTCGGGCCGAGGCAACCGTTCTATTACAACCAGTCTTCGGACTACACCGATTGGCGTCGCCAGCATCGGGACAAGTCGATGATGTTGCGCCGCTGGAATAATTGGGCGGGCATGGTCCCCGGTTACGTTGGGACCCGAGTGACGTTAGATCGGATCGAGTCGTCAGTTATGAAGCTCACCGGGCTCGTGAACGAGATCGGTCGCTTGAGGACTTTGGAGAAGATCGCCGCTGAGCGGGGGGTGTTCCCTGATCTCGTTGCGTTCGGCGATGGGGACGTCCCACCGACTTTGGTGAACGGCCAGTGGTCTGACGGTCGGGACGGCGAAGTCAACTTGTTGCAGAACGCTAAAGGTTTTCAGGTGGTCCGCATGGACCCGTCTGTGGTGTCGAGACAGATCACAGATCAGATGGAAGGTTCCTTCGGCCAGTCAGGCGGTTTGGACCCTTTGACCAAAGGTGAGGCCCGTGGGGCGTCTCTGAGGACGGGAGCTGCGATTAACAACATGGCGTCGTTCTCTTTGGACCCAATTATTTCTGAAGCTCAGAAGACGATGGCTCGGATTCTGTCTAAGACAAACGAGGGTGCTTTTGAGCTGTGGAAGAACTCGCCGACGAACCGAGCGAAGAAGATTTCGATGTTCAGTGGCCGTCAAGGAGATCGCCACCTCACCGATATTACCCCAGCCGTAGACATCACAGACTCAAGGAACACGGTCCATTATCCGATTCCTGGTGCGGACGTGAACTCGATTCAGGTGGCGCTCGGGCAGGCGATGCAGACTGGGATGATGTCGACGAAGACAGCCCGAGCGTCGAATCCTTTGATCCCGAACGACGACTACGAGGAAGACCAGATCACGTTGGAGGCGATAGACAATGCCCTACTCACCGGTCTGCTCACGCAGGCTCAGAACCCTACACAGGGTGCGACTTTGGTGGACTTGGCTGAAATCGCAGACGGGTTTGACCGACATGGTGACATCCGCAAGGCAGTTAGAGAGGCAGACGCCTTGGCTAGAGAACGGCAGGCTAATGCCGCTCCCGCACCGGAACAGCAAGTTGGGGGACTTGACCCTTCCAACCCTGGGGCAATGGCACAGGCAGCTCCAGAAGGTGCAGGACCCCCCGGCGCAGGCGGAGGGGGACCTCCCGACCTAGCCTCTGTGTTGCAGAACTTGAACTCGTCACCGACAGGAGCTTGATATGGCTGGAGAAGGACGCCTCGATCTACCCAAGGGGCTGGATTACGGGAAGAAGAAAGAGCTTGAAGACCAACAGGCTCAAGTCTCCGCTATCCCGTCCGACCAGATCGGTCTCACCGACGCAGCTCCCGGTCGGCCTATCGGCCGTGAGTCGGAGTTCCCGAACGAGTCCCTGTTCGCAGGCTCGAAGGCCGGTCCCGGTGTAGGCCCTGAGGCGTTGCAGTTCCCGAACGCCGAAGAGGACCAGGACGCAGAGATGCTCGCTGAGGTTGTGCCGATCCTCGAAGCGATGGTCGACAACCGGAAACACACGTCCGCTCGGATGCGTCAGATGGTCCGGAAGATGCGTGCCGACATGCCAGTGGACGGGGACAGGCTCCCGACGCTGTAGGGTGGGGGGTGGAACATTCACAGTCAAACCCCATTTGAGGAGATCAGATGAGTTCCAATTATCCAGCAACACTCGATACCTATGGGTCTGAACAGGCAGTTGCCGTCCAGACCGAGTTGGGGACCTACGCAGGACGCAAGTTCAGCAAGGTGACCACAGCTCAGACTTTGACGGCTGCCGACAACAACAGGGTGTTTTTGGCGGCTGCCGCCAACCTTGTGTTCACTTTGCCGTCCACGGTGGAGGGACTTCGGTTCACTTTCGTCACCCACACAGTCAGCGCTGGCACAGGGACTTCGCTCTCGCCTGCTGCCGCCGACGCGATCCACCATACGACTTCGGTCGACAACAAGGATCTCATCAACTCGGGCGCCTCAGACGTCGAAGGTGACTCAGTCACCGTCGTCGGTGATGGCGTTGACGGTTGGTGGGTAGAAAGCATCTTTGGGACGTGGGCTAAAGAGTCCTGACAGGTTGTTACCTGTCGGATGGTGACATGCTTTCCTAAGTTGATACGCAGCACGAGATGATGCAACGTGTGATGTGACTGTGAGGGAAAGCCCTAAGTGCCCTCGCCTCTTCGGAGGCGGGGGCACTGTAGGTTGTTAGGCATGACCTTTGGCGTCGGCTTTGTAAATCGTATGGCGAATATCGGGTTGGGCTTCGCTAAGCCTTTCACTGAGGCAGGGTTGGGGGTGTACGACCTTGCCCGCTCCACGTGGACTGATGACGAGTACGAGGGGTTCTCGGACACGATCAGGGGGGTGATATTCAAGAGGACCGGCAACGGGCTGGCTGGGGTGTTCGGGCCGGACCAGGGCTTGGGTGCGGTGATAGGTGCCCTGCCGGGCTGGTCTCGTGATGGAGCTAACTCCACGCTCGACGGGTTCACGTGGGTGAACAAGGAAGTCTTCAATCAGCCGCTCGCCACGGTCATGACGATGGCTTCAATCATCGACTCCCCTGACGTAGGGATCACAGACATATTCTCCGGTGAGAAGTGGTCGCAGGCTTACAAGATTGCGGACTCAAGGTCGCTGGGTCAGGCGATGTTCTTTATGGTGATGACAGACAACATCTTCGACGAGAAAGAAATCGAACGGGCCAAAGACTCCGGGTACTACCGCTGGGTGTCCGGGTTCATTGACGCTGCCGTAGTTGTCCGCTTCGACCCGTTCGCCATTTACGGGCGCACAGTCAACGCTGCCCGAGCAGGCGGTACAGGTCCCCTCGCCCAGATCTACTCCCGTACAGCCGCCTCCATCAAGGAGGGGCCAGCCGCAGCGTTCCGAGGTTCAACCCGTGCCGACCTGAGGTTGTCGAAGGAAGCTGCGAAGCTCGCCGACAACGCACATGTCGTTGACGCACCGTTCATCCCACCGGGCACTACCGCCAAGGTCGCTGACGAGCTGGCAACTGAGGCAGCGAAAGGCAAGTTCGCTCAACTCGCTGACGACGCATGGGTGTGGGTGTACCACGGCACCGACAAGAACACTGCTGAAGCGATCGGTCGGACGGGCAGAATAACGGGAGACACCCTTCGTACTGAATTGTCTGTTTCTTCTAACCCTGAAATAGCTGCCGCCTTCGGTGAACGTGTCGTAGCTATCCAAGTCCGCAAGGGTGCTATCTCTGTCTCTGATGAGATGAGACTCCAAGGCGCCACTGATGTGTTCGACGGGTTGGCCTCCAGTCGTGGGGCTGTGGTCCGGAGTGCCGACGACGTGAAGGTCGCAGCGTCCTTCGACTCCAGCGCCTTGGGCTTGAGGGGCACTGCCGCTGAGCGGGCCGAAGATCTGTTCCATGAGAAGCACCTCGCTACCGGCACAGCCCCCTCGTCGGATGATGTGGTGAAGTCGATAGCTGAAGCTCGGGTCCGTGAATCCTCAGGCGGGCTCATAGCTCGTGAAGGCTTGGAGGCCGGTGACGAGTTGACCGGGGGCATAGAGGTTGCGCTTCGGAACAAGATCAAGACAGGCATGTTCGACGGTACCGCCGAGGATGCGTCCCGACTCGGGAACCTCCAGATGCGGCAGGGGCACATGGCCTCGCAGAAGCGGGCCGCATGGTTGGAGACCATCAACTACGTCAAGTCGAAGGGTCGCCCTGAGGACACGAACATCTTCCAGATGTACATCAATGCCACCGAAGGCCAGAAGCGGATGCTGAAGCAGGCCCGCCGCTCTGTGCTGAACCCAAGGATGCAGGCCGAGGGCGGTAACGTCCTGGGGCAAATCAACGCATGGTTGGGGTCCAGTAAGAGGGTGGACATAGACACCGCTGCCCGTGCGTTGGTGCAGAACAGCCTCGAACGTACCGGCAGGACGTTGGGGCATCACACCGAGGAGAACATCCACGAGGTGTCCGGGATGCTTCGCAAGACGGTTCTCAACAACGAGAAAGCGTCCGGTGGCGTCGGGACGATGGCCGACGTGTTGGCGGAAGCCTATTTCACGTACTCGGATGACCTTGCCGGTATGGACAGGGTGTGGCGTGCGCTCACTGGTGACCGTTCCGCTTTGCAGGAGTTGCATGAAGTGTTTCAGATGTCGCTCGATGTCGAGAAGACACTTCGAGGCGCCAAAGGTCCCGTGACGATAGCGGACATGTTGGAGAGGTTCATACTGTCCGGTACTCGACGTAACACGATCACAGACTTCTCGTCTGACTCGGGCACGTTGGAGTTCATCATCCAGAACGAGGACATCTTCCCGCAGGAGATCATGGCGGAGATCATGCAGGAGGCAGTCGCCACAGGCAACGACGACTTGGTCTCCACTCTCATCCAGTTGACGGACTCGATCGACGACTTGATGAAGATGCGGTCCATACAGGCCACCGAAGGTTTCGGTCGTTCCGCCCTGAGAGGCGCCCCTCGGGACACCCGTAAACTGCGTCGCAAGATCGTGAAGCAGGAGTCCGACATCGAGAAGTACATGAGGCGGGCGTCCATGCAGGGCGACGAGATGCAGTTCGTTGACCCGCTCCGCAAGAACTTCATCCCCAAGTCGTTGGGGGAGAACGTGCAGGGTCCCCCCGAGCCGTTCAACCAGATGCGGTTGGACGCACTGATCGAGGAGACAGGCTCCAACGACGTGATGAGGTCGCTGTTCGCCTCCAGAGGCACAGTCGTCGAAGACTCCACCGACGTGCTCGGCAACACACCTCACATGAGGTTCGAGCCTCGTGCCACCACAATGGAGAAAGTCCGCTGGTCCGGCACCACCCAGAAGAGTCGCCTCGGGCGGGCAGTGCACGCTACGACCCGTATGACCCCAGGCCGGTTCATCGACCTGAACTCCGACAAGCTGTCCGTTCAGGCGGCCAGAGTGATGCAGTCCTCATCTATCCCTGAGGCAGAGCAAGCTGTGCTGCGTGGCGCCTTGGACGCAGCCACATCGGTGCCACGTCGCCAGATGGTGTGGGAGCGTATCGAGACCCGCATGTTCGAGACTATGGCCGAAGAGGTTGGCCTGTCCGTAGACGACATTCAGACTGTGCTGGCGAACATCAACGTCAAGAAGCACGTCGCCTACCGTCGCCTCTCCGCCTCGAACCTTCGCTTCGACGCCGACAGGGGCCACTCGATTCTGGAGTTCATTGACCCGACGACAGGGATGGCGTTCCAAACTCCTGTCCTCGCCACCCAGACATCGAAGCATGTCGCTATCCCCAACTACCGGTCGTTGCGCCGGTCGGTGGAGCGCCGCAAAGAGATCATCTCCCGCTACCACGTAGACGACCTGCGTGAAGCCGCTGAGGGTGGTGTGCCTGTCCAGAGGTTGGCTACCGTCAAGAAAGCCACCATCGCTTACGACTCGCAGTTCATGACGGTAGGGATGAGATGGAGTCAGGACGGGTTGGAGGGGATCATGAAGCATTGGGTCCCAACGGCCCTGCTCCGTCCTGCTTGGGTGGCGAAGGTCGTGCTGATAGATGAGCGCATCCGGCAGATAGCCCAGTTCGGCGGGATCATCTCATGGATGGACCAGTTGAAGCAGACCCACAACTCTATTCACAACCTGTACCGGGCCTTGGCGAACGAGTCCAACCCGATCATGCGCCTGTTGGGTGTCGATGGGAAACTGTCCAACTCGAAGGCTCTCCGCAACTCCTCCGCTACGGGTGCCCTGTTCGGGATGGCTGTCGCCGGTCCTGCCGGTGCTGCCGTAGGTGGCGCTGCCGGGTTCGTAGGGAACGCCAGATTCTTGAAGCGGTACAAGTCGGCACACAACTCTCTGCCTTGGGGCATGACTCGTCTGATAGACGGGCATTCGATCCAAGCGATAGTAGGCAACGGTATAGACGGCCGCAACATGTGGGCCGAGTCACTGTCAGTGTCCTCGGGCAATACTCTCAAGACGTTGATGGGTCACGTAGACGGGCTCGACGTTGAGATGCGAGCGGTGCGTGGCTCCTACGTGTCCTACTCCCACATGAACATGGGGAAGTGGGAGGGGGCGATGGAGGACACGTTCAACCAGATAATGGGTCAGGACCCGTTCGTCGGCAGGTTCCTCCGCCGCATAGCAGACGACATCGAGGAGGGCGTAGTCGACATCGACACAGAGAACTACCGTCACATGATCGCCGACGAGCTTGCCGACTGGCTGCGACATGACCCTGCCGGTATCCGCTACTCGGAGTCAGTCCGGTTCCGCACCTACTCGGACCAGGCCAAAGGGAACTACGCCGACGGTGTCACAGGGATGATCGACAGGTACTTCTCGGTCGACGGGAAACTGTCCAACGCCTCCCCGGACTTGTTGAGGAAGTTGCAGGACCCGACTCGTGGTCGAGTGACAGCAGGGGAATGGCTCAAGCAGTTCTCCGACCAGAAGACCATCCCTACCATCCACGGCCAAGAGGTCTTGGAGACCTTGGGCAGGGAAGGCTCCGTCGGCTCGAAGTGGGGCAGCTTCGTCGAGAAGGCATGGAAAGTACTTGGCGAGTTCCCAGCCGACACACTGTCCCGTCAGCCGATGTTCGACAACTTCTACCAGTTGGAGATGCGTCGCCTCATCCGCATGTTCCGTCGTGACATCAACAACACCGGTATCACACAGGCACAGCTACACGGGCTGGAGCGCACAGCGAAAGAGTTCTCGCTGTCACAGACCAGGCACGTCCTGTACGAGCTGGGTGAGAACTCAGAGTTCGGTGAGGCGATGCGGATGATCATGCCGTTCTTCGGTGCATGGCAGGAAGCGCTCACCCGTTACACCGGGCTGGCCTACGAGAACCCTGCCTTCTTCGGCAAGGCTTTGGCGGCATGGAACTCGGACGTGTTCGACGAGGACGACGAAGGCAACGAGTATCTGACGTTCCGGCTCCCGACGTGGGCTGCCGGTATCGCCAACGACTCACTGTTCTTCAAGGGTGCCTTCGACGCACAGGAAACGATTTCGTTCTCGAAGAACTCGATCAACATGCTCGGCAACGGCCTCCCCGGTCTGGGTCCGATTGTGCAGTACCCGATAGGTCGAGCCATACAGGAACGGCCTGAGCTTGAGTCCACGTTGAACGTGTTCTTCCCCTATGGGCCTCCGAAGGGGCTCGTTGACTCGTTCCTCCCTGCCTACGCCAGACGTGGCCTGTCCATATCGAAGAAAGACGACGACCACTCGTTCGCTGTCATGATGAGACAGAACTTGAAGACAAAGATCGTGATGATGGAGACCGGGGACGCACCTTGGATAGACCGGGACGATCCGGTCGAGCTGAGGAAGTTCTTGGAGGAAGTGGAGTCAGAGACGAAGTCCTTGATGGGTATCCGTCTGATGGCTGCGTTGCTGTCCCCCACCTCCGTGTCGTTCCGCTCCCCATACAACGACCTGATCGAGATCTACCGGGATCTGCAAGCCGAGTCGGCTAACGCAGACGAGATCTTCCTGCGAGAGTACGGGCAGGACTATTTCGCTCTGACCCAAGCCACCTCTCGCACAATCAACGGGATGCCACCCACGTTGCATGGCGTCGAAACGCAGGAACGGTTCGGTCCCCTCGTGGAGGCATACCCGGAGTTGGGGTCACTGATCTCCGGTGCTGACGGCGGTGGCGTGTTCGGCCAGTTCATGCGTGGCATCCACATGTCACAGTTCCAAGAGGGCGACCGTGAGCTGATCCCCCTTGAGGAGATGGCCCACTCCCCAGACGTGAGGCTCGGCTGGATCAAGTACTCAAGGCTGATGGACTTCATCGAATACCAGAGGGTCGATGCTGACTTGCCGAACTTGAGGGTGGCGGAAGCTGCCGCCATATCTGACACCCGTCAGAACATGGTGGAAGGTCTCCTCCGAGAGAACCCTGCTTGGGCTGCCGACTTCTACGAGTCCGACAGAGGCAAGTGGGACCAGCGTATGAAGGGTCTGCGAGCCATAGCTGACACACCCGGCATGGGCACCCCCGACGATTTGGGGATGACTCGACGTGACCTCGAACCCCTCGGCGAGTACCTCGACTTCAGGGACTTCGTGGTCCAAGAGCTGGAAGACAGGAACAGTGAGGGCGGGTCTGCGTCGCTGGATTCAGCGGAGAACGAAGACCTGGCACAGCTTTGGGAGGCCTACACCGTGGACCTAGTGGAGAAGAACCTGGCTTGGGCCGACCTGTTCCACAGGTACCTCGACAATGACCCTGTGAGGGCGCCTTTGGCGGGCTTCGCTAACATCTTCGGCGGATCAAGGTAACATCTGGCTTATGGCCGATCCATCAGACCTTGACCCGCCGTCACGTGAGGAAGGTTTCAACCCTCGGGACCTGACTTCCATCGAGACAGTCTCAGGCTTCGACCTTCAAGACTTGAAGGACATCGTCGCCACCGTCTACGGCACCCGTGACGACTCAGGCGAGATGGTGCCTGACGAGAATGCCGGTGAGCGCATCGTCAACAACGCCATCACCGACCTGGCCGGACAGTTGGAGGGCGTCACCAAAGAGTCCATCATCTCAGGGGACGGCAGCTCCGAGTACTTCGGTGACATCGTCGGTGAGACCCTCATCCACGTGTACGCCAACGGCGAGTCAGGTGGCGGTCCTCGGGCAGCGCAGCAGATCCAGAATCGGATAGCGAACCTGTCGAAGGGTGAAGAGTTCGCTGACGAGCGGGCAGAGATCGAACGGTTGGAAGAAGAGTACGAACTCAAGCCCCGCCGTGACCCCACCTCCAACGAGGAGGCCTTCGCTCATGTCGACGGCTTCCTCGACTACCTGAACGACTCGTTCAACAGTGACCGGTTGATGAGGTTCGTGTTCCGTCGTGGCTTTGAGCTGATGGATGAGTCCTTCGAGACGAACAAGGAAGCCTCCGGGATCTTCGGGGACGTGTACTCGGGGTTGGATGCCGACACGTTCCTGTTCCACGTCAAAGCGGCCATGTTCTCCATGACCGCAGAGGGGGCAGCAGCGGACGCAACGGCAGAGGAAGAGACACGCAGGACCGCCCTCGGTGTCGGGTTGCGTCGCCACAGACACGACTTGGTCAACCCTCAAGGCTCAGCCATGCGAGCCCCCTTCATGGACACGCCTAGTGGGAGGGCTACCCGATCTGTATTGTCAGAGGAGATCCCGCCCGAGTTCACCGAGGAAGAGGTGGAAGACAACTTCGCTCTGTTGGAGAACTTCCTCCACGAATACGAGACAGGCCGATCCGACCTGCCGTGGGACCACAGGCTGCGAGACCAGTCAGGCATCCTCAAGGCGATCGAAGAGGGCAACGGTTCCCCTCGGGTCGACGACTTGATGGAGAACGCACGCATCTCGACACGCACAGTCAGGTTCCTTGACCCAGCGGTAGCGTTGGGTACGGAGCGGATGACCGCTGAAGATTTGGATGAGGTTGCCGAGCTACGCAACAGTCGCACGTTCCGCAACATGGGGCCAGCGGAACAGGCGAAGCAGTTGGCAGCTAAGGCACAGCAGATGTCCAACCGGGCCTCGAACTATCTGTGGGAAACGTCCAACCAGTTGGGGGGAGCGATAGGCCCTGACGGTGAACCGGAGTTCGATCCGGAGGACACGGTGTACACCCGAGAGTTCTTCACGAAGGAATACTCGGACGAGATCAAAGATGTCATCCAAGAGACGTACTTGAACCCTTCGGCCTACCCGGGGTTGCAAGCACAGTTCATCGACACGTCCAACGCCATGAGGCTCAAGTTGGAGCGGGCTATGGCGCCTCAGCTCGACTTGCAGAACGAGCTGACGATGGGGGACTTGCAGCGCTACTACTTAGAGATGCCAGACAAGAACTTCAGGGAGATGCAGCTCGCAGCTTTGCAGGCAGGCGCCTACGACCAGCCGAACTCTCCCTATCAGGGCGCAGATGAGATCCCTTGGGGGTCCAGAGGTGACGAGGTCGCCCGAGTCCACTGGGATAGCGCTGTAGCTCGCTCACGGCGACAGAACCTCCTCGGGGAGAAGATCACTGTCGACGCCATCCTTGACGCAGCGACAGAGCGAGGCATCAACCGGGACCTACAGACCATTGAGGATCTGCGAGACTCCGCCGACAATCTGCGTGCCCTCGCTCAGCGTGCCCCCAACCTTGCTTCCATTCTGATCTCGACTCCCGAGACAATCATCTCCCAAGCCGACGCCTTGGCTCAAAGGGAGCTGGGTCGCAACGCCACACCTGAGGAGAGGCGCCTGTTGATCAAGATGGTGCGGACACAGCAACAGATCAACGGTACCGCTAAGGCCCGTCAGGCGGCAGCGGTGCAGAACCGTGAGTTGACCACTCAAGCGGAGTTGCAAGACATCCGTGGTGACCGGGCTGAGACGGCGCAAGGGTTCTCGGATCGTCGTGACCAGATCTTGTCTGAGAACACGTCGGCTGAGGCCGAGCGCAACTTCGAGGGTACTGTCGACCAGAACTTGATTGACCCTGGCGTGGAGCGACGTAACCGGCTTCTCGCTGAGTTGCAGGCTGAGGAGGACGCAGCGCTCGCACAGCAAGGTATCGAAACAGGCGGTGGCGGCATAGACGGAGGCAACACAACGGGTGGTGGCTCCGACGTGCAGGTCACAACCTTCGAGGAGTTCGACCAGGTCGCCTTCATGCAGAACTACTTGAAGCAGAACAATGCACCTGAAGTCCGAGAGCATGCGGTCCGGCAGGGTTTCAATACATTCATGAGGGCACTCAAGTCGCCCATAAGCCAGTAAGGCAGTCATGGCAGAGTTTGTAGATCCCTCAATGCTCGAAGGTGCCCCATCTCCTTTCACGGGGGAGAAGGCATCCGACCCAGTAGTGGAGTCACCGTCTGGCATCCCCGCTCGGGCTGAGAGGGCTGCCCAGTCGCCGGGTGGCAACAACGGACGCAACGACCCGGCGCTCTCCGACGTAGAGATCTTCAATCTGGCGCTCGGAGTGTGGGGTGACCCGGAGATAGCGGCCACGATGGTAGCTATCGCACTCGCCGAGTCCGGTGGCATACCGACACGTGACGGGGACTCCTCGTCTGACCGTGGCCTGTTTCAAATCAACTACATCCACCACGAGGGTCTCCGCAACGCTGATCCACCGATCATCTCCAACACCTCAGACTTGTACGACCCGGCCACCAATGCGGCTGCCGCCTACTGGGTGGCCTCACGGAACAACGACGGTATCGACCTGTCCCGGTGGGCGGTGACGGATAACAGCGACGGTGGTGCCGCCTACAAGAGGTATGAGGACCGAGCGTTAGCTGCCGCCCAGCAGGAGGGTTACACCGTCTCAGGCGACTTCTCCGGTCGTGATGGCTACGGCGACATCAGGTCGTTCGGTTCCTCAGGCAGCGGATCAGGTACCTCTGGGGCGAACCCCGGTTCTGGTGCCAACATCGACCCCGACTCAGGGGTGCCAGCGAATCTCGACTCGGACAACGATGGCACTGACCCGCTGTCCGAGATGACAGACGAACAGCTCCAAGAGACCGTGATCACGGCGCTTCCATTCTTCTTGAGCTTCATGGAAATCCCCGAACTGAGGGAGATCTTCATCTCCGCTGCCAGGGACGGCAGGTCCACAGACGAGGGGTACATCCGCTCGAAGCTGATGGTGACGGAATGGTGGAAGTCTCGCTCCGAGTCTCAGCGTGTCCTCGTAGGCGAGAAGGCGACTGACCCGAAGCTGTATTACGACAAGCTGGTAGCGGTAGCGAGGGAGCTGCGAGGCATCTACCTCGATCTGGGGTACATGCCCCCGGCTGGTGATCCGTTCTCCAACTTCGATGTCGCATCCCCCCTCTACGCACAGGCTGAGGCTTACCTGTTGACAGGCATGAAGGCGGCTGAGATGACGGACATGCTCACCAGGGCCACAGTCCTCGGTGTGCCCTTCGACCCGGCCAACGCCACCCCCTCAGGTACCTTGGCCTCTTCGATGGAGTCTGTCATCACTCTGGCCGCTTCGTTCATGGTCATGATGACTGATGCTGAGGCGTTCAACTTCGCTCAGCAGATAGCGATAGGTGACATCACCAAGGACGGGGTACGTGACCTGATCCGAGATCAGGCGATCTCCAAGTTCGCTTACGACGACAAGATCGTCGAGCGCATCAGGGCCGGATTCACCCCTGACCAACTGTTCTCTCAGCACAAGCAGGTCATAGCGCAAACCCTTGGGCAGGACGTGAACTCCATCGACTTTATGAACAACCCCACCTACGGGCAGGTCTTGAACGGCGGGGCCGACGGCAAGTCGATGTCGGTGAATGAGGCAGAGACATACATTCGGGGTACACCTCAGGGCCGGAAATCACGTACTGTGCAGAAGGACGGGGCAGCCGTATGGCTCGGGCTCCGCAAATCGCTTGGATTGAGCTGATGGCTAGAGCAGACAGAGAAGCCCTATACGGTCCCAGTGGTGCCACCACCGAACAGGCGATGGTCGAGCGGATCTTCCAGAACTACTCCACACCTAACCGCTACAACGAGAGGGTCGGTGCCGGTGAAGCGGTGGATGTCAACAACGACATCGACTTTCTGACCTCACAGTGGTTGGGTCCGTTGGCTAGGGCAGCGGGCATCGACATCGCCCCACAGCAGATGCGGTATTTCGCTGACCAAGTCCTCCGTGGCAATCTGGATCAGGATGGCGCCACTGAGGGCATGAGGCAGGAGGCGGTACGCAACGGGTTCATGGGTGCTGACGGTACGACGCGTCCTTACGTGGACCCCAACGATGAGGGGGAGATGGAGATTCCTGAGGTTGTGAACCCTGGCAACAACAACGGTGGCGGCAGCACAGGCGGCAGCACAGGTGGTGGAGGTGGTGGTGATACAGGCGGAGGCGGAGGCGGAGGTGGCGGTGGCACTGAGCCCCCTCCAGACACATTCGACTATGACACGTTCGACCTGATCAAGAGCCTCCTATTCTCGTATGGGTTGGACTCGCTGGTGGGGACCGTCGAGTTGTGGATTCAGGAGGAGGCGTCCGAAGACGAGATCGAGCTACGCCTCCACGGCGAACAGGCATTCAAAGACCGGTTCCCTGCCATACGTATGATCGACGAACTCAACCAAGGCGTTGGACCCGGACAGCACCGTGCGAACATCAGTCCCAGGGACTACATGGATCTGGAAGACGACTACTTCGGCTACCTGTCCAGGGTCGGGTTGGCTGACGCCTTCTTCACGAGGGACAGGGTCGCGTGGTGGATCTTCGGGGGGAACTCACCGTTGGAGATCTCAAGGCGTGTGACCAACGGGGTGTCTGCCATGCAGCTTGCCTCTGAGGAGACACGAGACTTCTTCCGAGACACCTACGGGGTAGACGGCGACGTAGCCCTAGCCGCCTACATGCTTGACCCTGGGAACCTTGAGGACGAACTGACCCGACAGGTCGAGGTGTCCCAGATCGGTGGCCGTTCGACGATCGCCAACATCGGCATAGGTGCAGCCGGGGCCAAACGGCTCGCCGAGTTGGGCATTTCTGCCCAAGAGGCAGGCACCCAGTTCCAGAACATCAACCGACGTGGCGCACTGTTCCGTGAGAGTGTCTCAGAGTCCACGGACCTGACGAAAGAGGGCGCAGGCGTTGACTCTGCGTTCGGTTTGGACGACGGGAAAGCCGAAGATCAGCTCGCCAAACGACTACGAGCTCGCCAAGCTGCCTTCCGTGGTGGCGGGGGCGCATTCGTGAACAACCGCACAAGCGGGTTCGGGAGTGCGTAAGCTGGGCAACAAGTCCCCCTTCTGGGGAGGGTGCCTACCAGCAGACGGTCATGTTGGTATGGGCCTCCTAAAGACATCGACCGTAACTGTGAAAGAGATACGAGAACATGACGGATGTAAACTTCACTACCGATGAGACAGGCAACATCGTCTTGACCCCCGAGCAGCACAATCTGCTACTTAAAGGAAGTCGAGAAGGTATAGCGATCTCAGCGGGAATGGACATGGATAATCCGACCTCGCAGCTAGTGCTAGATCAGCACTGGACTCCAGAGACCACGGTCGCAGAGATGGAAGGTTGGGTCGAGCAGTACAAAGTCGGCAAGCCTGTCGTCATTGATGACTTGGTCAACGAGAAGATCCCTGACTCTCCCGAGGGTAAGGTCGAGGAGCGGAACGGTCCAGAGGGAAGTGTCGCATCAGGTGATGTTCGATCCACTTTGGCGAATGGGACTTCAGTCCCAGGGAACACCCAAATACTGGACCCAGACTCAGAGGCCAAACAGACCTTTGACAAGCTGACCAACGAAGGGGTACCTGCTGAAGATGCTCGTGTTGCTTCACTCGACACTCTGCTTTCAGGTCAAGGCGCGATAGGTGCCTTGGATCGGATACGGAGCAGACAGCGTGACGAAGAGGTCGTAGCTACGGCGATGGCAGCTCATGAGAACGCTCAAGCAGGGAATCTGTAATGGAGTTCTGCGAGGGGATTGAAAGCTGGGAAGGGGCAGCGTTGTGTGGTCTTAACGACACGCAACGTCCGTGCCATTCCTGCAAGATGTCCTACTGGCAGACCGAGTCCCCTTTGCAGCTTGCTAAGTCTGCTGTGCCGAACAGGTACAGGCAGGCTCACGGCAAGAAACGCATTGAGGACGGAACCATTTCACCTCCCCCGGCTGGACCGAGTGAAGCGTCTATTGCGATGGACCACGCGATTCCTAAAGATGAGCGTGGTCTGCCCTTCTTGGACAAGAACCTGTCTCCAATGACAGCGAAAGAGATCTCGAATATGGGGTCCAAGTTCGACGAGGGCCGAAGGAACGCAGCACAGGGACGACATTGATATGAAGATCCGATAATTTCCCAGGAGGAATTGACATGGCGGCTGACGCAACAGGGGTACTTAGCTCCTACGGCCTGAACGGTGGAGTCCCAATCTCCATCGACGCAATAATTGACCTGATCGACCCGCTCGATCTTCCACTCCAGAACGGATATGTCCTCGGTGGTGCTCCGGCACTCTCGAACATTCCGATCGACAACAAGAAAATCGAATGGCAGGACGACACCCTGTTGGATGCGGTTTCCACTATCAACGAAGGAGGCGAATACGGGATTTCGGATGTCACTTTGACAGCCACGGACGGCACACGCTTCAAGGCTGGTGACGTGCTGTACATCGAGGATGAGGCACTGTATGTGTCTTCGGTCAGCACCAACAATCTGACTGTCATTCGTGCGTTCGCTGGTACTACCGCAGCCGCTCACGCTGACGGGAAAGACATCATCTGTATCGGTCAGGCCCTCCCTGAGGGCAACGATGCTATCGAGGCGTCCCACGTTGATCGTGACCGTCGGCACAACTTCACTCAGATCTTCGGCCCTCGCAAGGTGCAGGCCACGGGTACTGAGCAGGTGATGCCGAAGTACGGTCTCGTTCGAGGCGGTGAAATGCTCTACCAGTTCGATAAGGAGATGATCGAACTTGCGAAGATGGTTGAGCGTGCCCTCATTTATGGGACCCGTTACGACGACGCAGTGGACCAGCGCACAATGGGCGGGTTCATGTACTACATTTCCACCAACGAGAACTCGACTGGCACAGCGCTGACTGAGGATCTCATCGGTGACCAGATAGCAGCGATGTACAACGCTGGTTCGACACCTGGTCAGGGTTTTACAATGGCCTTGAACTTGGCGAACAAGCGTGTCTTGAATGCCCTCGGCACGGTCGAGGTGCAGCGGGCCGACAACGGTCGTGGCACCATCGTCGACTACATGGACTTCGATGTCGGTCGAGTGATGTTCGTTGTCTCCCGCTATATGCGGAATTCGGATGCGATCATGTACACGGCTGACCAGTGTGCTTTGGCCACTTTGCGTGGATGGCGCGCGGAGCCTCTCGCCAAAACTGGCGATGCTGACAGCCTTATGGCTGTTGCGGAACTGTCATTCCGTCTGAAGCGTCAGAAGTATGCTGCGAAGTTCACGGGGCTCACCACCACCTAAGAAGGGTGACGGTAGTGCTAACCTGAAGGCCGGGTCCCATTGGGGCTCGGCCTTCTAGCATTTGGAGATGACGCTATGTTGTTTGTGGAGCCCAATAACGATCCGGTAAAGGCAGTAGCTCGGTCTGAGCAGTCTTTGGGGATTGTGTGGTTCGACAACAGGTGGCCGGAGTATGAGGCCGACGATCCACGGGATTGGATTGAGAACCTCAAACGCATGTTCGAGCCGAAGGCGGCACCGTGGCATTTCTATGTGTCGCAGGCGGGTGAGGTGTTCGAGGGGTTGGGTTGGGATCGGCGTTCGACGTGGCATGAGTTGGGTCCCCGTAACGGCGACCAGCCGCATTTTGGCAGTAACTCTATAGCTGTCTTCTATCTGGGAACGACGCTCACGGCCGCTGGTCAGCAAGCCTGCCACGACGTAACCCAAGAGCACAGGACCCGTTTCTCCAGGTCCTTTCGCCAGTTGGCCTATTCTCAGGTGAACTTGAATAGTGTGGGCGGCAAATGTTTGGCTGGCTGGCTGAAAGCCGGTGGTCAAGCACCCGAGGGTGGGCTAGCGGACCCTATCGAGATCGGCGACGAGGTCACTCCCCCCGATGCTGCTGAGAGGCTTATCGAAGCTGAGAATGTGTTGATCACCACTACTGTCGGCACCAACGTCACCATGACAGCCCCCGAAGAGGACGACGAGGAGGACTTGTCGACTTGGACGGTGAGGGAGCTGAAGACATGGCTCGACGAGGAAGAGATCGACTATCCGGCTAAGGCGAAGAAGCCCGCTCTGATCAAGATCGTAGAGGAGGCTCTGTCGTGACCATGACTGATTTCTATGAAGATCTCGCTTTCCTCAGCGAAGGCGAGTCGGGTTACCAGGTCCAAGTATTGCAGTCCTTGCTCCAGTTAAACGGGGCGTCACATCTGTTGCTCACTGGGTCCTTCGACCATGCGACCCGTATGGCGTTGATGCGGTTTCAGAACGGTCTGATGAACGTGGTCCACCCAGGCCGAGTATGCGCTGCTACGTGGCGGGCGTTGCTAACGGAAGGCGAGTGATGGCACTCAAAGCTCAAGACATAATCAGACGATCACAGTGGGGTGCGGCAGCCCCAGACCATCGCAGCCTTATCGACTTGGCTGGACCTTCGACAGTCCATTGGAATGGTGGGGGCACTAAGTGGGCGAACATAAACACCGACGCACATCTCGCTTGGGGTATGCGACGTATGCGAGCCGTACAGGGTTTCCACATGAATGGAAAAGGCTGGTCCGACTTCGCTTACTCCTTCGCCGTCGACCCTTGGGGGGATCACGTCTACGAAGGCAGGGGCCTCGACGTTCGGCCTGCCAGCCAAGGGACAACAGAAGGAAATGAGACAAGCCATTCGATCTACGTGATGACAGGGCTCGGGGATGGGCCGGTCACCACTAAATGTGTCGGACTGATCAACGACTTGGCTGACTACATCGCAGTCGAAGGGACCGCAGACCCAATGGTCGTGGGTCACCGGGACTGGAAGTCTACGACGTGTCCCGGTGACTTTTTGTACGGGATGCTCGACCAGTTGAACGAGTTGGATGTGAACAGCAACGAACCGGTCGCAGAGGCGATACATCTGCAAGCCCCGGTCGCGATCTTCGCCCTTGAGGGTGGGTACGCAATGGTCGACGTCAACGGGAGAGTGGAGGGGAGAGGCGACGCCGACGTATACGGTGATCTCAGAGACGTATACGGTGATCTCAGATGGGAAACTCTCAACGCACCCATCGTTGACGGTGAGGGGACTTCCGCTGGGCACGGTTACTATCTTGTTGGAGCCGACGGTGGAGTCTTTGCTTATGGGGATGCCGTCTACCACGGAGGTCTGGGTGATGTCGTACTCAATTCCCCGATCGTGGCTTTAGAGGTTGAAGAGGGCGGCTATTTTCTGGTAGCAGCCGACGGTGGGGTGTTCGCTTTCGGGGACCTCCCGTTTGTTGGTTCGTTCGTTGGAAGCGTGGATGAGTGATGGAACTCCAAGAAGTCCTCAGCGTGGCAGGGGTAGCCTTGGTTGTCCTTGGTGTCTTGTGGCGGTTTGCACATAACCAAGGCAAGATCGACCATGCCGTAGCGGTCACGATCCCTGATCTCTTGTCCGACATCAAGGGCGACTTGAAGGACAACCAGGCAGACATTGAGGGTCTTGGGGTGAAGGTCAACGAACTACACGAGGACCATGCTCTAGTGCGGGCAGCGTTAACGGCACACGAACAGCATCTTGGGCGAGTCGAGAAGACCGTCAACCAACACATGGAGAGACATCCGTGACCACCGTGACCCAGATGACAGACCGGATTTTGCTGTCGATGGAAGGCTCAACAGGCCCTCAGGAGATCGACGTTTCTAACGGTTCTCTCGACGCAACTGAACTGGTTGTTACTTCGACCAACGGTGTGAAGGGTCTCAGGAACGGTGCCATCATCGAGATAGACGACGAGTTGATGCGTGTCGTGTCTGTGGCGACGTTAGCTATAACTGTCATCCGAGCCCAGTATGGGTCGACTGGCGCTACTCACGCCAACGGCGCTCAGATCAGAGTGAACCCTCGCAATTCCCGTACGGCTGTGTACCAGAACATGAAGGAAGAGATCGACGGTTGGCCGTACACCATTTTTCAGGTCGCCACTACGGCTGTCACGGTGTCCGCTACCTCGAACATCATGGTGTATGAGGTGTTGACGTCTGCGGCTGAGGCGGCGGAGTTTATACGCAAACTCAAGATCACCATGCTTGACCCCAGCTCGACGAACATACGCAGAGACAAAGCTAAGGGGGCGACCATTCTTAAAGAGTTGCCGCCTGGTGACTTTACGTCGACAATGGCGATGCAGTTGACTGGGAAGCGTACGGGTTACACCCAATACGATATTGTGTATGCGAAACGGTTCGACACTCGCACCGCATGGGCAGCTGGGACTGTCTTGGAGTCAGGCGCAGGGATACCTGTCCATTACGAAGACATTATTGAGTTTGGGACAATGGGTCGGCTTCTCGTTGGGAAAGAATCCCGTCGTGTTGTACGCAACCGGCAGGGGCAACCTAAGGACGCGCAACAAGTTCGAGAAGGCACTGTCTTCCAGACCGCTCAGGCGTACCGGCAGTTAGCTGCTGAGCGCATCAAGCAAGAGTCGTTGCGTCTACTCCACGACTGGCCGATGCAAATCGGGTAGCCTTCCCACTATGGCCGTTACCATAAACGCCGTCGAATACATCATCGACTTTGGCCTGTTCGCACGTCAGGGGGCCCAGTCGTTCAGGACGACAGTCGACGAGGGCGGCGACCCGTTCGAGCGTTCCACCGCTGACGAGCAGATGTGGAAGCGCACCGGCTACGACTGGCACATGGGTGCAGGGCAGGACTATTGGGACCGGCGCCAGTCTGACCGTGCCAGGTTTCGTGACTCGTTGGGGGTGGACCCGTTCACCAACGAGGGCAAACTGGCACTGTACGGCGGGGCTGTGGACAGGTCCGAAGCTGGTGTCTTGGACATGGTCGTCGCAGGCGGATATTTGTACTGTTTGACGGCTGGAACGGTGCGTCGTGCCGCTGCGGTCGGTGGGGCCTTCTCCTCAGTAGTTGGTATGCTTGGTTCAGGGCACGCCTCGATCACCACCGACGGCAACAGGGTGTGGGTAGCTGATGCCACATCAATCGAGCTGATTGTTGGCACAGGCGATGCTACCCAGTACTCGGACTTCGACTGCCACCTCGTCGGGTACGCCAATGGGCGTCTCTTGGGTACGGACACAGCCGCCAAGGGCACCATCTACGAGATCGGGTCCGGTGGGACCGCCACGACTCTGATTTGGGCTCACCCGAACTCAGCTTTCGTATGGAAGAGGATCGTTCATGCACCCAACGGCATATATCTGGTCGGAGATGCAGGCGATAAGTCTGAGGTCTACAAGATCACGGTCGCAGACGCCACGGGCGATCTCATTCCTCCCTTCTCCGCTGTGGAGATGGTGTCAGGCGAGACTATTTATGATCTGGTCCATTATGGCGGGGTTTTTGTCGCTGCTACTTCACGGGGAGTACGGCTCCTCACTATCGCCGACGCCGCAGGACACCTCACCTACGGCAAGGTCATCGAGTTCGAGAACACCAACGGCGCACAGGGTATCGCTACGCGAGGCGAAGACGTATATGTCGGCTGGGGAGGCAAGACGTTTACGGAGGCTGATGGCACAGCACACACCGCTTCTGGTGTAGCTCACGTCAAGCTGACCGAGTTCACTGAGACCCTCGTCCCCAAGTACGCACACGGCCCGTCGAAGAGGTCGGCGTCCGCATCGGACAACGTGGTCGCTGTCGCCTACTATAAGGGCGGTATCTTCTGGACCGTTGAGGGGGCGCTCTGGTCTGACCAGGCCACGAACCCCGCTGCCGGGTACATGGAGGTAGGACATGTCGAGTATGGGGTTGTCGACGAGGACAAGAGGCTTGTTGCTGCGGAAGTATTCCACGAGCCCTTGGCGGCTTCGACTTCTGTCACTGTCGACATCGTCAACCCGGCTGGAACTGCTGCCGAGGTCGTTACGTCGACTGTCACGTCGGCAACATCCAAGCGAACCCTCATATCGTCGCAGGTTGATGAACGCTGGCGTGTCTTTCTCACTCTCACCCCGTCCGGGGCGAACGGTCCCGTCGTGGACAGGTGGAGCATCGAAGGTATCCCCTCTCCCTACCACGCCGAGGACATAGTCTTCCCGGTCATCTTGAAAGACATGGTCGAGGAAGAGCACAACGAGATGGAGATCGGGGTGGATGTGTGGGCTGACTATCAGGCGTTGAAAGCTCTCGCTGTGTCCCGTGCTATCGTCACCGTCCTCATCGGCAGTCAAACCCTCAAAGGTTTCTTCTACGACCTGTCCCTACAGGCAGGTGCAGCGTACGACTGGACTGAAGACGGCGACTTCGTGCAGGGCACCTACATGGCGTTCTTCCGTACCGTGGAGTCCTAATGGCTGGGCTAACCGAACCTCCATACGGGTGGCCTGGCAGCCCTGACGTTGGGTACGCCACACACATAGCGGGCGGCGCGAACGTTCTCGGTAACGGTGTCCTCCAGTCCGAGAACTGGGTGACGATAGCATCGGGTTGGAAGGCATCCGGTTCGGGTGCGTTCGAGATGAACGAAGGCGTGTTCGCTGGCGCCATCGTCGGCTCTTCTCTCGACATCGGCGTTACCCTTGGCGCTAGCAGCGCCGCTTCGCTTAGCGCTCTTAAGGGAGAGGGCCTCTGGCATGTGGGCGTTGATGGCAACATGTGGTGGGGGGCAGCAGGCTCTTACGCTGCGGCTACTAACAAGATCAGCAATACCGGCAGCATAATCATGACGGCAGGCACCTTCTCAGGTTCGCTGTCTGGTGCGACCATTACAGGAGCCACAGGCACATTCTCGGGGACCATTGACATCGGTGGGGCGGACACAACCAGTTTCCATGTCGATGCGGCAGGCCAAATGTGGTCAGGTCATGCTGACTATGCGTCAGCTCCGTTCAAGGTCGCAGCGAACGGTGACGCCGTCTTTGCGTCGGTCCAAATCACGGGCGGCACGCTGGCAGTGGGTAACTCTGGCGACGCCAACGAAAAGTTCTCTGTTGGCGCTGGCGGCGAGCACTGGGCCGGACATGCGACCTACGGGTCGGCTCCGTTCAGGGTCTCTAGACAAGGTGGGCTGGTTGCCACTAGCGCGACGATCACCGGTGCGATCACTGCGACTTCCGGTTCGTTCACCGGTGCGATCACTGGTTCAACGATTGATATTGGGGTGGCAACTGCATTTCATGTAGATGTGAATGGTCGCATGTGGTCAGGTCACGCCGACTTTAGCAATGGTTTGTTTAGCGTCGATGCTGCCGGGGCCATGACAGCTACTGGCGCAACGATCACCGGGACGATCACAGCATCGGCGGGCACGTTCGGGAGGACCACTACCGCCGGTGATCTGTCCATGTCGGTTAACGGCGCTTCCCTCGACTTCAAGACCGTCGGAGGAACTGGAGAGGTCATCGGTGGAGTCAACACCGGCACGATGGCCCGACTGTGGCAGGACTCCGACGGTCTCACCATCATGGGCTACGTCTCGGGTACGCTCGGACGCAACGCAACATCGGACTGGATCTGGCTGGACACTGGCTCGATGGTGTTCAACGTCAGCACGGGTGATTACACCTGGCTCAAAGCGACGGACACCACGCTGATGACCCTGTCGGAGTCGGGTGCCTCTGCACAGCTCAAACTCCATTCCGGTCACATAAGTGAGGGGGGTGAGATATTGCTCCAACAGGCAACGCACTCTAATTTCACGACTGACGTGTATATAGATAACGAATCCGACCAGATACGTATCCATGATGGCAGTACGGTCAAGTTTCTTATTGAAATGAGGGGCGAGGTGGCCGGTGATGGCAAGGTCGACGGGAGGGTCCGGGTTTACGGAAGGGGCATCGCTTACAACGGCACCATGGCCGGGGGAGGCACCCGTAACGATATGGGTTTCTCGTGGTCTAGCCCAAACATATACGGCCATGTCGACGGCGCTGTCGCGGCAATCATCGGAGTCGTGTCCGACCGGCGCCTCAAAGAAAATATCCAACCGGTCGTTGGTAGTGATTCGTTAGCGAAGGTCATGGCGTACCGTCCGATCACTTATCTGCCGTTAGGTCTTGACGGTGAAAGTGACCCTGAAGCTGAACGGCACACAGGAATGATTGCCGACGAAGTCGAGTTGATTGATTCGTCGTTGGTGAGCGGTGAGGCTGACGACCCGGACCAGTTCCAGTCGGTCTATTACGCTGGGGTCATCCCTGATTTGCTTCAGGCGTTCCAGGATGTGGTAGGCAGACTCGACGCTCTCGAATTAGCAGCCTTGGAGGCAGCGTGAAAAACATTATTGACTACGTCATGAACCGTGAATGGATCAGTGCGTTCATCGGGTTGGAGACAGTCGCTGGGGCTGTCCTCGAATGGACTGACGTGATGCCTGACGGGCAGGCGAAGGGTTGGATTGTGGCTGCTGCTGGGCTTGTTACCGCCTACGCTTTGCGTCTCAGGGTCTACGCTCAGGGCACAGTGGACGACATGAACAGTGGGACTGTTCCCACACCCCAAGAGGAGTCCTCCACGGTCTGATTGGACCCCCGACAGGGTAGGTACAGCGAAGAGGCCCCTGAAACGCTTACATAGCGTCCCAGGGGCCTCTCGTTGTTTCGTTGTGTTGTACAACGGGGGATCTTGGTAAGTTTTAGCCTTCGTTCGTCTGTTTGTTCTGGGATTCTTCCATTGCTTTGACGTCGACGGCTACGAAACCGGGCTGGTGACCGAAGACTGTTTGCTCAGCGTTGGTGGGGACCAAGTTGACGACGGGCTTGAGAGCTATGCCCCATTTGGCGGTGAGCTTAGCGAGGCCAGCTTGGTAGCCTGCGGTCCGCTCTTCCGGGGTCAGGATGACGGGTTTCTTGGGCTTGGCGGACGGCTTGCTCACGAGATGTAGTAGTGCACGTCTATGGCTACGTCGGCGGAGGCGTCACGGATCATGGTGACGTCGTTGAGGTTGCCGTAGATGATGAGCGCACCGTCGAAGTTCTCGCCTGCTTGACCTGACCATAAAGCACCGACGGATACGGTCACGTCGGTCCCGTCGTTGCGGTACCTGATGTCGTCGGTGTCTTGGCTGGTGATCTCAGCCGTGTTGGCGCGACCGAACGTGGCGGCAGTGAACCCGATCACTGCGGTGCTGACGGTTATCTGCTCGAACCCTACGCATTCTCTTGACATGGCTGCCCGATCTGTTGGATGGCACCAGCATACTGAAATTGGCGCACAAAGAAAGGGAGGGACCTGGCCGAAGCTGGTTCCCCTCCCCCTCTCCGTCGACACGGGCCGTAGGCCCGTGCTGTGGGTGTCGACTATCTTACCTTGATTGGGTTAGACTCTATGACGGTTGCCTGGATGTCCCAATCTGTGGCGTGGTTACCTTCAGGGAAGGCCCCGGCTTAGGTCGGGGCCTTTCTGATTCTTCGGCGCCGTTTCAGGGGAGGGATCGGGGGCCACTCGGGTGGTCCCGTCTGGTTGGCGTTGTGTTGTGCAGCGTGCCTTCCAGGTGGGTCACTCTCTTCCACAGTTTGATGTGCCGGTGGTACCACTGGCTGGCGATTATGTAGTTTCCGTGCCGAAGCCGCAAGCTCCTCTTGAAGCACCCACGTGCCAGCATGGATGACATCATCACGTCCAAGTGCCTTACCCATCTTGGTCTCATTGTTAAATGCCTCGCCTTTGGTGCGTGCCGCGAACAGGTACGGCTTGCTTGAGTCTGTTTGGTTGTGGTTGGTGCTGATGGTGTTCCGGTCGAACCCGAACCCGTCGCAGATGCAAGCCAGCGCCCTCTCCTGTATCTGTATACGGGAGAGGGGCTCGGCTTTGCGTCTACGCCTCTTCGTCACTGTGGTCCACAGCGAACGGGTCACCTCTCACGACATGCTGAGGCTTGCGTGCCCGCTTGGTCTTCGGCTTGGCGGCTGCCTTGGCTTTCGGCTTGGCTTTCGGCTTGGCCTTAGGCTTAGGTGCGGGGCCATCGAGGTCGATGGTGGTGGCTGCCCTGTTGATTTTGAATGTGGCTGCCCGGTTCTCCTGTCGGGAGAGAGCGTTCTCTTTGAGGGCTTTCAGGATGATGGGAGCTTTGGACTTGAGGAGCTTGCCTGCTTTGGCTGCCCCTACTAGCTCTGATCCTTCGGCTGCGGCGATGAGGACAGAGAACTCTTTGCCTCGTACCTGCTTGGCGGAGAAGACGGTCTTGACGACAGCTTTCTCGGCGAGGTCGAAGTGTTCTTTCCACATCCGCTCGGTCATGATCAGGGCCTTCGGGTCTGTGACTCTTTGGTTGCTGGTACGCATAGTTGTGTCGTTCATTTTCGTATCCTTCGTTTCTTCTTGGTTGGTGTGACAGCTCGCATGATTGCGGCTGTCGCTTTGGGTCCCACTCCTGGTATCGCTAGGAGTTCTTTCTCGGTGACCCGCATGGCGTACGGGCTGCCTGCGAGGGCGGTGTCGACGGCCTGTGCGACCTTCGGACCTACTCCCGGTACTGATTGCAGCATCCAGCATCTGAAGTCGCTGGCGTCTGCTGTGCCCCATTCTGATTTGAGTTTGGGGCGACGGACAAGGCTGTCGTGCCCTTCCTTTCTCGACCACTCAACTAAGTGCTCGATGGTTGTGGCTGTGGACCTGATGTCCTTAGTCGTGAAGACATGGGCACCATAGACCATTTGCATGGTGGCCTTCAAGCTGGTGAACCTTTTCTGTGTGAACTCAGCGCCGTACTGTGCCATGAGTACGCCGTCGGTCGTCCATTGCGGGTCGCCTTCGATGATGAGGATGGGGTGGGCGAGGCGTTGGAGTTGCTGTATCTCCATACCCAACCGCCCGTCGGTGAGGGATGACACGAGGTCGGCTATCTCTTTGCGTTGGATGCCCCATGTCTGGTCGACGACAGCCCACATGAAGTCAACGCCGTACACCTCGGGTGTGGTGGTGACGTACTCTCCGAGTTTGCGTAGCTTGGCGGGCTCAGTGGATGATACGACTAGCCCTTCAATCTGCATCAGGCACCCATCTTCCTTTGTATCTTTGTTTGTACTGCCGGTAGTGGGGTACCTCTGGCTCGGTGTAGCAGAACGAGCAGTTGCATTTGGTTGGGCCTCCCCAGTCGATGTAGTCGTTGACGATGCGATGACATTTGCTGTGCTGTGACTGTTGGCACTGTTCGCATCTCACTTGGCGACACGTCTGATCTTCTTCGGAGGTGCAACTTCAACCCAGTCGGCTACCTCGATGAGGTACTCCTCCCAGAAGGTCAGACCGGTCATGTCTTTGCGGACCCAGTCGCATTCTCTGCCCTCTCTCTCTTTCGCCATTGTCATACGCCACTGCGGTTCGGCCATCTCTATCTTGGTGCAGTGCACCACCTCGTGGAAGAGGTGAGGTACCCGCTTGTTGCCCCGAGGTTTGCGGCCTGTCGTAGCGAACGCTTTGTCTGCCTGGTTCTCCCACTTGCTGCCTTCCTTGGCGAGGGTGTCCTCTTCGGCGATGACGAGGACGTGAGCTTGGCAGGAGAGGATGAGGTTGAGGAAGTTGTTGTACAGCCTGTTGATGGCGACCCAGTCGTAGTCGATTTCTTTGTCGGGCATCCAGATGGCTAGGTCTCCGGCGCCTTTGACTTTCTTGGTGACCCAATAATCCTGACACCAACCCCATGTCGGGGTGATCATGTCCACTACCAGCCAGTCACCAGCCTTGGCGATCTTGTTGTATTTGAGTAGGGCTGTGGCTGCGGTGATGTAGTCGGTCGCTTCGGTGATGGTCGCCCTCGACTGGTCACGGTTGGTGAACATGCGTTCGGTCGCTACGTCTGTGTCGACGATGTACATGTGCGTGTCGATGTTGTCGTAGATGTCGAGGTACGCCTTGGATTTGCCTCCGCCTGGTGGACCGAAGAACAGTTGGCGTTCTTTCTCTCCGGTGGATGATCGGATCATCTGTACTTCCCTGCTGCGTAGAGGAGGCTGGTGAAGAGGCCCCCGATTGCGAATCCGAATAGGAATGAAGTCATCGTTGGTATGCCCCTTGTGGGAACCAGGCGTACGTCATGTCGCCCGCCTCTCCCGCTCCTGCTTGAGTAACCGGCGCAGGAAACCGCTGATGGTGCGGTCCTCTTCGGCGGCTGTCTCTATAACCCAGTCGTACAGGTCCCTCTCTTTGTTTCCGAAGATCATGCTGATCTGTGGTCTAATCATTCTCGTTCTCCTTGGGGAGTGTGACCCTGAGCACAGGATGGAAGGACTTCTTCTGGTAGTCGTTGATGTCTATACCCGCTTCTTTGAGTGCAGCGTGGTCGAGGGCTGAGCTGGATGATTGGTGCCTGCCTATCTTGGTGCCGTCGTCCGCTTCGTACTTCCACTTGACTGTCTCTTTGGTGTCAGCGGTCAGTACGTCGGGCATGGGGGCTTGGTTGTTGATGAAGTTCTGGAGGGCCTTGCGTGCTGTCTTCTTGGCTGTCTCGGCCTCATCGAACTTGACCTTAGCTAACGTGTCAGCGTTGATTAAACCCCCTATGACCTCGGCCTCGGCCGGTGTGACATCCATGTCCTCTAGCCACAGGCCCTCCTCTCCGGTGTCGTTGTGGAGGTAGAAGAAGGGGCAGCCCCATACTTCTTCTTCGCATTCGGCTCCGAGTATGTTGCCGTCGCCTGCTGCTTTGATGACAGCGTTGGCTTTCATGCGCAGCCCACGCATCGACAGGCCAGTGAACTCCCATAGTTCTTCGATGTCGTACTCGACGCAGAGCACCTCGTCTGTTTCTTTGCTGCGCATAGCCAAGATGAACACGGTGTACCCGCCAGCTAGGCAGTAGAGGATGCCTTGCAAGGCGTACTTCATGCCGAGGTGTCCGAGCCCGGCGAGCCCTTGCCTCTCGAACGAAGTGAAGTACGACTTGCCTAAGTTCTTGGCGTCTACGATCGCATCGAACGTGGACGTTTCTACTGCGCCGTCGGGGTGGCCTCGGAAGACGATGGTCTTGCCGAGCTTGAACTCCCATGTGGCTTGCCTCATGGTCACGTCGGATGCGTACTGGATCTCTACTTGTTCGAGGATGTAGTCCTCGTAGTCGTGGCCTGCGGCGTACGCTTTCTGTAGTACGGCGGGCGCTGGGGCTGGTTCGAGCCCGGCGAGGGCTGCGGAGAGTTGCTTGATACATGAGCCGAAGCTCGACATGCGGAAGACAACTTTGCTGCCTTCACGGTAGACGTTGGCCTCATCGTGTGATGCCATGAGTGATGTCCCTTTCTTGGGGGCACCGGGTGGTAAGTCCGATGCCCCCGTTGGATAACCGTTATCCGGTTACTCGTGCATTTCTAGGCCCACGATGCGGACCTTCCGTTTGTCTGCGAGGGTTATGACCTTGCCGTTCAGCTTGTCGAACAGCAAGTCCCTCACTTCGTTGGCCTCTCTGATTCCGGCCTCAACATCCACGCTCGGGTCGTACCCATCGCCGAGTATGTGGATGTCGAGTACCAGGGTGGCTTGGATCAATCGTCATCCTCTTCGTAGTACATGGACCAGCCGCCTTCTTCTTCGTCGCCCAACCAGTCGAAGAACTCGACGAAGCCGTCAGCGTCGGCAGCTATTCCTTGCTCCTCAATGAAGCCGGTGCCTAGTACCACGAACTCAGCGTGGTCGTCGGCGGCGGCTGCGTGTTCCAAGGTGGCCCGCTTGATGGTATCCCAGTCCACTTCGACTGCCTTCTTGGTGGCCTTCTTCTTGGTGGCTGTCTTCTTGGCAGCTTTCTTGGGCTTGACCTCCTCTTCCTTTTCGGCTTCGCCCTCGCCGCCTGGTAGTGAGATCACTGCCCACGGCATCTCGAATGAGCGTTTGCCTATCTCGCCGCCCCAGTCACGGGTCTCGGAACGCATAGCGAACTCGATACCGACCCAGCCTCTCGCCTCCATAGGTGAGGTGCCGAGGCTGACGAAGTGATCTTTGAGTTCGAGGCTCTCCGTCTCTTCGCCGTCCTTGTCTCCCGCCACAGTAGGTGCAGGGAGGTCGGATTTGGGGTCATAGAACGCACGCTTGATGAGCATACCGATACGGGACTGGGAGTTGAAGCCCTTGTCCTTACCGGACTCATGAGCTGCTGTCTTGCCGCCATCGGGTGTCTCGAACTTGGCACCGCAGGTGAATGACACCTTGCGTGTGTCGAACTCGATCTCTCCGCCAGTGATCTCTGTCTCCCATTGGAGGAGTAGAGACTCGCCGTCGTTGTACTCGGGGTCCGTCTCGAACACGGAGCTGAGTACCCGCATGGAGTAGTCGCCTATCTCGTTGGAGTCGTCGACCGCAAACGGATCGAACTTCTCGTCTGTCTTAGCCATAGCTATTGGTTTCCTTCACTTGTGAATTGAGGCTTAGGGATCGGTCGACCCGCAAGCAGTTGTTGTGGTTTGATGGTGGTTCGCAGCGCTTCCTCGAACCACCCTGGCATGAGGTGCCTGTTCTCTTTGAGTAACCTCCCGAAGGAGGAGTCGAAGATGTACGTGACACCCCAGTCATCTTCGCTTCTGGTCGTGCGACCGGACGCTTGGACGATCTCTCTTATAGCTTTGGTGCTGTACCAAAGCTGCCCGCCTTTGGCGTAGAGCCGGGCCTTCACCTGTGCGTCTGCTAAGGACAAGTACGGGACCTTGCAGATGATATTGATTCTGGCCTTGTTACCCTTGAAGTCGGTGCCTCGGCCGATGGAGGGGCCGACGAGCACGCCGCTCTCGGTCTGTGTGAACTGCCGGATAATGTTATCCTTCTCACTTGTGTCCTTGTATGTGAAGACCTTCCTCTCTGTAGCCCCCACTATACTGGCCCGTACCATCTCGGTCAACTCGTAGCTGACCGTGTGGATTATGGCCCTCTCGCCCGGCCATTGGTCGAGCACTGCGAGTACAGCGGCGACGATCTTAGGTAGTGCCTCTTCCTTGGTGTTGCGTGTGACCGCAGCTACCGGGACGTAGTGCACCTCACGTCGCTCGATGTCGAACGGCATGGGTGACACGACGGTGGCGTACTCACGTTGGTACCCCAACGTATCGGCCAGCTCCTCGGACGACACGATGGTGGCGGACATGAGTAGGAACTTGTGGCTGTGCCGCCAGAGTAGGCGGTGTCCGTACTGGCCGACACGGATGGGCTTGAAGATCATCGGCCCGTCCTTCAGTTTCTTGTTCCGATCTTGCTTGTACCCGGATAGCACCCAGTTGAGGTCGTCGCCGTCTTGCATCGTCTCGATGAGTACGTCGGTGTCTGCGAGTTTCCCTTTCAGGAACTTCAGTCGACGTGACCGTTCGATAGAACGCTTAGCGAACTTCAACCGGTCGACTTCCCCGTCGAGGGCAGGCATCACTGTCTCTTTCAGCCACTCCAGCCATGTGTCGCCTGTCTCGTCGCCCAACTTGGAGGGTTGGCCGAGCTTGAGGTCACGTCGTAGCCGCTGGCTGTATGACACTTCGGCTTGCCCGAGGAGGATCTCTTCGAGCACGTCGCACTCGTCGCAGATGATGAGCTGCTGTCCGCTGAACTGTGGGTAGGCGCTGTTCGCTTCGCCTAGCAGGTAGGCGTAGTTGACTACGGCGAGTGGCGAGTCGAGTGCCTTTTGTTTGGCCGTCCGGTAGTTGCATAGGTCAACTTCAGGGCAGTACGTGCATAGCCCGCCACTGTAGTCACAGTCACCGCATGTTACGTCCACGTCCTTGAAGGTCGCTTCGTCGTAGACGGTGGGGATTTGAGGTGTGTAGTTCGCTCGGCCCATGATGGTACGTGCGCCCACCTCCTCGAAGTCTTCTAAGTACTGGCGTTGCAGCATCTTGTCCGCTGAGGCTATGACCCCTCTGATGCCGAGTCTGTTGGCTACTTGTTGTGCGACGAGGGACTTACCGGCACCGGTTGGCCCTTCGTAGAACACTACGTCTACGTCCTCGAACGCTTCGGCTATCTCGTCGACAGCGTCAATCTGGAGGGGTCGAAGCGTGGATACCCAAGAGGGCAACGAACCAGGGACAATCGTTACCGGCGCACTGTCCGCAGGTGTGGACGATGGGTCCGGTGAGGAACTGGTGGTGGGTGGCGGGCTGTCCGTGTTCGTCGTCGTAGTCCCATCGTTGGCACCTGCCAGCTTCCTTATCTTGCGCCGCCGACGTAGTCCGTCCGAAGGGGACGATGCCGTCGAGCTGTCCGCATTGGATGCAGTAATGTCCGTAGGTGGCGGGTTGAGTTGGGTCGGGGAGGCTGGCTTGTTCCCAGCAGATGGCGTGTCCGTTTCGGTGGTAGGCGAAGTTGTGTTCTTTGATCCAGGCCATGTGTTGCCCTCCTCGAAGGCGCATATCATTACGGCTAGCGCATGTGAGCACATGCCTTGGCGGTACTGCCCGCCGACGTGGTCGGAGCAAGAGCACACATGTCGTGTCTTGTTATCCCCCACCACCTTGATCACGTTGTACTCGGCGTATGTGTCTGACTTGCCTACGTCGCCGGGTACTATCCATTCGTTGTCGTCGACTTGGACGATGCGGAACTGTGGGTTCTTCAGGCCCTTGTAGTACCTTGTCTCTGCTCTCTTGATGAGTGTTGCCTTGAACGGGAAGGTCCTCGGGTCTACTGACCCTCGTCCTCTGCCTGCTGGCTTGACTGTGTCGTCTGTCTTGAATGGGTCGAATGTCATATCAGCCTCCTTGGCTGCCGGATAACTGTTATCCGTATGGTCATACGTCGGGGCCGGTTTCGTCAACCACGAACGGATCGAAGACAACCATGTCCTCTTCTTGTTCGATTACTTTGGTTAGTTCCATCTGGTTGTTGGCTTCTAGTTCTTTGAGTTTCCTTTCCCCTGCCCTCACTGCGGAGAGGAGGCGTGCTTGTTGTCGTTCGTTGAGTGAGCCCAACAAGTTCTCCCCTTCGGCGAGGAGGGTGACGAGGGTGTCCGGGTCGGCCCATTGTTTCTCGTCGGCGGACATTTCGATGCCGTGGATGATGCGTTCCATCGCGTCGATGCGCATGTTGACACGCTGCGTTGCTGTGTTCGCTGCGGCTCTCGCTTCCCACACTTGGGTGAGCCGTAGCATTTCTTCGTTGTCTTCGAGCCAATGTTTGTACTCGGTGAGCAGGTACTTGTGTCGGTGGAACACGCAGTCGGCGATGAACTCGTGGATGCTGGTGTAGTCACCGAACTTCGCTTCGGCTGCTATGTACAGCTTATGGATGATGTCCCACAGCACCGGATCGAACTTGACTTTGACTTCTTTGGCTTCGGTTGCCCGGTCGCCGTGTGAAGTGTAGAAGTTGTTCGGATCGTAGCCGCTAGTACCGGGCTCGAAGGGGTCAAAGTCTGGCACCCCTGCCTCCTGTTGTCTGATGTCCCGATGGCTATGGTACTACAGGTCCGATCTTGCGTACCTTCCTTCTGCGTTGGGCGGTTGGGGTCATGGCGAGCAGGTCGCCCGCTTGGTACCGTTCGATGATGTCTTCCCAGACGTTGATTGGGATGACTACGGCAGTCCCGTTGTGGGGCGGGTCAGACATGGAGACGTTGATGCCTGCTGTCACCTGAACGAATGACCAGACCACATCTTCGTCGCCTGCCATTTTGCCAATGTTCTTGCCGCCTGCTCGGATGGTGGTCATGTCTTTCTCTTGACCTTACGTTTCTTCTTGGGTGGTGGGTCGGCCGGATAATCGTTATCCGACATGCGCTTGATGTCCTCCTCTGAGTGGAGCTGCCACTCTTCGTCGCTACTCCACATGATGTACCAGTGGTCGGCCTTCGGTACCCAGAACGAATACAGCTCGTCGACTGCCATCTTGGCAGCGAGGTAATTGACGTACTTCTTCTTGGCCTTGGGTACTGTGTACCCTCTGGCTTTCTTAGCCACGGATAACCTTCTTCCTTTTAGGTGGAGCTTCGGCAGCTAGCGCCTGAGCCATCGGGTCGTCGGCTTTGCGTAGCCGACGGTGCTTCGGGTTGGGTCTCATCTGTTCGACGGTGTGTTGTTTGGTGCCTACGTCTACTGTGTCGAGGTCAACTTTGGGGCCTGCCTTCAGGTTGGCTAGTGGTGGTGTCTCCAGTCGGATGAAACGTAGAGGTTGGATGGGGTTCGAGTCGGCTGTGTCTCCGAATGTGGTGACGATGTAGTCGATGCGGTTGAACGCACGTCTCCAGTCTTTGACGACTGCGTAGGTGTGGCCGACGTCGGTGTTGATGAGCCACCATGTACCTATCAGTTCGTCGAGTTGTTCGTTGTTGTCTGATGCGGAGGTGTCTGGTATGTGCAGCACGGGTTGCCTATCCGAAGAGGGGTGGAGCGCAGCGCCTCGGACAAAGGCGCTGCGCTCTGGGGTGTGCCGGTGCAGATATGGGAGTACTGCACCGGCACGGATCTAATAGTTTTGCGTTTCTTCTACGTCAATGGGGAATGATTCGAGTTCTTCGGTGCCTAGCATGAGCATTGGAATGATTCTCCTGTTGTTGTGTCGACTTCCCATTTGTCCCCGTCCTTGAACGTCACCGTATAGGTGTCGTGGCAGATGGGGTCACCGTTGGCTTTGTATCCGCATGATGCGGGGCCTTCGCCTTGGAGGCGTTTGTATCCGCAGTGCGGACATGCGAAGTGCCACACCAGGTCATCCCATCGTGGGTCATCCTGTGTCATGGTCATGATGAGAACTTCCATGATCCGACACGGTTTCCGTTGTCGTCGAGGATGGATTCGGTGTGCCCCTCGCCGAAGTAGTCCCTTCGGATGGCTTGGCCTACCTCTATCAGCTTGGCTGCCACGTCGTATGCCTCATTCATGGCGTCGTTGCCCATGTCTATGGTGAGTGTGAATAGTTCCATCAGACTGCCTTCTATGATCCGGTCTTGATGACCTTGTGTTTGATTGCCCTGTTGGTGGCGAGCTGCATCCAGAACGCCTTGTCGTGCCCGTACATGTCCCAGGTGTCCCGCTTTTGTTCGTTGCCGGGTTCCCCGAACATGCCCCATGTGTGGTGGAACGTGGCGGAGTCGTACCGGCTGTCAACTACGACCTTGATGGTCGGCCCGCCGCCACCTAACAGGAACTCGACGATGTGTGCGTAGTTGTCGGTGCGGATGAATACCTGCGTGTCGTAGACGGTGTCCCGCTTGAGTTTCGATGTGTCTTGCCGCACCATGACGGTGTGCTCTTCGGCTGAGTCCTTGATGTTGTCGTTTTCTGTGATGTCCATTGTCTTGATGTCCTTCGTTCTGATGTCACCAATGTAGGTGACGTTGGTGAACGTGGTCAACTATCGGTTCTCGTATAGGTGTGGGTTGTCGGTGTCGATGGTGCTGTCGTAATCCTCCTCACATACGTGGCACTCGAAGGCGAAAGCGTCACCCAACAGGTGCAGGTAGGAGCCCAACTGTTCGGCGTTGGTAGTGAAGTGTTCCAACCTGGACTCTGCTTCCTCTCCGTTCCAGTGGAAGTCAACCCATGTCCAATCCCAGTTGGTCATAGCGATGTGGCATCGCTCACATACATGCACCACCTCGGGCACAGGCGCCACCTCGGGCATGGACAGCGCATACTCCAGCTTGGTGCGGGCATGTGCGTTGTTGCCGTGGTCGGGCATGATGGACCCGTCTGCTGTGATCGTGTTTTTTAACACTGTTAAGGCGTGGTGTGTGTGCGTCGCCTCGTCGTAGGTGAATGTGACTGTGATCTCTTTCATGGTTGATCCTTGTCTGGTGATGTGATCTCGATGAACAGGATGAGGAGCATGACGCCGAGCAATATGCCTGTCAGCATGGCGAAGATGCACTCAGCCAACGGTCTGCTCTTTGTTGTGTTTGTGTTTTATGATGATGCGGACTGCACCGTCGTACGTGCGGTGCGAGCCGATGGGTGAGCCGTCGAACGCAGCTATCCACATGTCGTCTCCCCATCTGCGGTTGATGGTGTACCCGGCGTCCATTAGTACTCCCCTGCGAAGGCGCCCGGTGTGGCGCCGGGTATGCCGTGCGGTGGGTCGTCGCCGTCGTATACGCCGAGGGTTTCCCACCTCCCGAACGTCAACGTTTCGATGGTGACTGTGTTCTCGTACGGCTCACCGTCCATGACTCCGGTGCGTGAGAGCCATGCTCTGAAGTCGCCGGTGTCTATGTGCAGGTCGTCGGCTTGCCCTTCGGTGATGACGGGCAGCGCCTCCAACTCTTCGGTGTTGGGGAACCGTTGCCGTATGTGTGTCATCGTAAGCCTTCCAGTCGGGTGCGGAGGTGTGCGTTGGCTGTGTGCTTGTTCCATATGCGGCCGTTGCGGGTCATTGCGTTCTTGTGGAACGTGAGCGCACGCCACATCATCGAGATCTCAGCGGGTGACAGTCGCATGGTGACGACGTTCTCTTCTACCTGATAACCGTTATCCGGTACCGGCGAGTACGTACCCGCAGCAACTGCCCAGTTGTTCATTGCCATTAGTGCATCCCACATTCTTCGTTGTCGCAGTCGCTGTCACCGTCGCACCATTCGGATGTGTCGAAGATGTAGAACTCTCCGTCGTGCCAGTACGCAAGCTGGTTGTCGCCGATCCTGTCGTTCAGTTCTTCGACGATCTCGTCGTCTATGTAGGCGATGATCTCGCCGTCGTCTTCTCTGTATGCTTTCGCCATGTCGAGGATCTGTTGTTCGGTGCCGAATAGTTCGGCGAGTCGCTGCGATCCGTACTGTCCCCAACGGCTGTCGATGTAGCAGTCTGCCGGATAATCGTTATCCGCTGTGTCAGCCATGTCACACCTCGCAGTCGTGGCCGTGGTACCATTCGTCCACGTCGTAGTCGTTGTCCATGTCGAATAGCCGATCGCACTCGACGCATTTGACTGCGTTCTGAGGCACGATGCCGTCGGGTGCTGACGGTAGGGGTAGGAACGGGTCGGGTGGTGGTGTCTCGCCGAACGTCTCGTCGCACACTGTGATGATGGCGGATAAGACGTTACCTAACTGGTCGTCGGTCGCCCAGTCGGGTACCCCTACGAGCAGGCCCCAGCCCACCACGTCAGGCTTCTCGTTGGTCGTACGCACTGGGAACACGGCATGCCCCTTGGCGAGGTAGGCCAGCACGTTGTGTCCTAGTGTGACGGTGTACTCGGTGCCGTACGGGGTGTTGCCCGTCAGCTTGGTTCCTTCGCTTATGTCCATGATGGACATGGTTCGCCTCCTTGGCGGTGTTGATTGGCCCTCACTATGCGAGGGTATTGTCCTTGTTGTCAAGGTCTTGTAAGTCACTGCCGGATAATCGTTATCCGCTGTGTGACCATGCTGATGGTGTTGAACTGGTCGGGCTCGAAGTCGTAGTCGGGGTACGTACGGCACGCATACAGCCATGCCTGATGTCGCATCACTCGCTCGGTGTGCCGTGCTTCGGTGTCGAGCACAAGCGCACCATCCCACGCCGGATGCGTGATGACCCACGTCCTCGTGACCCACATCCTTGGGGCCTTGTCGGATAAGGGCTTATCTGTCGGGTCATAGTACATCGAGTGCCTCTTGCGTTGCTTGCTTCGCTGCTTTCTTCTCTGCCCGTATGACACGACGTGCGTCCATAGCTACGCCGTCACGCCACGACTGGGTGTTGAACAGCTCGTGGTAGCCGTGTAGCACGATGCCCTCACGTGCATGTCGTGCCCTCACACGGTCGGTGTGATGCAAGATCGAGTTGATCCCTTGCCTGTCGGTCACTGAGCCCCACCCTGAGCTGACTGGCACAACGGTGCCGTCTTCAGCGATGGACAGCATGTGTGTGCTGTAGTGCCCGACGTGGCAGAACACGTACCCGTTCTCGTCGGACGCGAGGTACGCCCACCATGCACCGTTGGATGCGGTGGCTTCCTCGGACTTGTGGTCGAACGCCATGTTGGCGATGTTCTTGATGGTTGTTCGTGGCATGTCCCATGTCCTTGGTTGGATAACCGTTATCGGGTCTCGTCGTAGTGGGTGGAGGCATACAGCGCAGTCCATGCGCCGTCACCCCGAATCCACATGCGGTCTATCGCTGCGGTGTAGTGGTCACGTTCCACTACGACTGTCGATGCCGTGACCCCTATGACTGTGCCGTACTGGCATGTGTCGCCGGGGAATACTGGATGTGCGGTGCCGACGTTCGGATGGTGCGTCACCGAGTCGTCGACCGGATAACCGTTATCCAAGTCTAGCATCAGGCTGCCTCTCGGTCTTGTGTCCTATCTCTATTATGCCTCGCCATCTGTGTCTGTGTCAACTTCTCGGTGTTGAGTTGGTACTGGTCGACATAGTGGCGTTGACTGTTGTCACGGTGCCGCCATGCCTCTTGGTCCAAGGCGTTCCACATGTCGAAGAGTGAGGCGTTCATCGTGCTACCACCATGCAGGTTCGACCCGAGCGGATAACCGTTATCCGGTTGCCGTTGTGGCAGAGCGTGGAGTAGCGCATCCCACCATCCTGTCGTAGCGAACGGTTCGATCGGACCATCGTGATCTTGCGATACTTAAAGTTGAATCTCATGTCGTTGGCTCCCATGCCATTGGCTTATATGTTCCACTATACTGTGTCGTGGTTGGTTGTGTCAAGTCGTGGCTGATAACGGTTATCTGGCCGACCATGCCAGCAGCATGAGGATGCCGACGCAGATAACGGTTATCCATAGGTCGCTCACTCTTGGATCCGCATCACACGGAGCTGACCGTCACGGAGCAGGCTGTCGTGAGCGAACACGCTGTAGCAGTACAGCCCACCGCACACATCGGTGTACGTCTCCAGCTCTGTCTCCATGTGAGCGTGGTTAGGCCAGGGTCGTGGCCTACGTTGCACGTTGGTGACAACCTCCGGTGGATGGAAGTCCGAGACCAGTAGGTCTCCGACCACTACGTCTCCGATGCCGACCAGAATTTCTACTCGGTCCGCTATCGCAATCTTGTATGTCATGTCCATGTCTCCCATGTCGTAGCCGCCCGAGTCTTCGATGCTCGGGCGGATAACCGTTATCCGCTATGCGCAGATCTCGTCGGCCAGTCTCCAGATGCGCAGCCGTGCCATGTGACCGGCGGTGCGTTCGTGTCGGGTCCCGTGCAGATCCTCGGTGCGGAACACCGACGTCGGGTCACCCTGCCTCGACCAATGGTCGACGGTCAGGATCATGTCGGCCGATGCTATCGTCACCCAGATGATGATGTCACCCTTGATCAGCTCCCATGCTTCGACGTTGCATTCTTCTCGGTCCGTCAATCTCCAGCCTCTGTCCATGATGTCAGCTCCCATGCTGTCGGTTCGATCGAAGTCTCCGATCGGATAACCGTTATCAGCTTCGACCCAGTTCGGGCCAGCCGATAACGGTTATCCGATCGGCCAGAGCTTGCACCCTGGCCGACCAGATCCGTTCGAGTTAGATGGAATCCTTGAGCGCCGAAATCATTCGGACCGTTGCTTCGGTGCTCAACCGCTTGCACAGTTCGGCCCTAGCGTCGAATTCGAGCGCTTCGATCTGATTGACCAGATCGTCGAGCGTCGCCTTGGATCCGCCGGTCACCGGTTCGGTTTCCTCGGTCGGCTCTGGCCCGGTCTCGGTCGGGGACTGGCTGGCCACAATTTCGGCGCAGCGTTTGGCAGTCATCCCGTCGACTACCTCCATCCTCCAGCCCAGCGCGATATCAGTATCCCACGAGTCGCCACCGACCAGGGACTTTAGATCCCGCTGGATTCCGGTTTGGCCCATACCGTGGTAGCGGATCCACCCGAATGTCTGAAGGATGGACCGGTACAATTTCACGCTGGACTTTGTGAGCCCGGTCAGATCGGCGCACCACTGATCAAAGCCGACTGGCATCGTGTCGGGTGCTTCGACCGGTCCGTCGAGCGTGTCGAATTGGACTGCATCGAATTTCTCGCAAACCATCTGCACAATCTCCATTCGGCACAACCCGGCCGCTGCATCGAGCCCGGCCGCACTGTCGACCATTCCGCTGACCCATTCGGTCTCTGCCCCGGTCAGGGTGACATCCTCCAGCTCGACCGGTGTGTCGTCTTCCTCTGTGGTTGTAGTGGTTGTGTCATTGGTATTCTGTGTCGTTGTCATGCCATTATCTAACCACAGAACCCCTGGCCCGGTCAAGGCTTTAGGCCGGATTGTTTCAAGTAGATAACTGTTACCCACTTAAACCCTTATGGGATAAGGGTTTGCTCATCAAGATAATCCTTGGGCCCCTCCCCCATATGGTCCGAACGGCGCCACCCGTTCGACAGAACGACCGCCGACTCGCCCACCCTGTCACCCTG
>Ga0302139_10000038_pt1 | contig 45129 bp, 26 predicted proteins | sample CBN3_331_MG_FD_203104 | JGI IMG/M metagenome (GOLD analysis project Ga0302139, IMG submission 203104) | Marine microbial communities from Western Arctic Ocean, Canada - CBN3_33.1 | ecosystem: Environmental > Aquatic > Marine > Oceanic | place: Canada: Western Arctic Ocean | collected 2017-09-15 | reverse complement strand
CACTTTGCCGGCTCGGTGGTCCATGCGCCCTCCAATCCGCTACTGATCGTGTCGCCGGCTTTGCCGCTGCCAAAGCTGTTCTGCCATCCGAGGCCCTGCTCCTCGAGACTGGCCCCTTCCGGTTCGGGACCGACGTATTCGTCCGCATCGGCGGCGCCATGGGCCTTGCCGAACGTGTGTCCGCCCGCAATCAGTGCAACCGTCTCCTCGTCATCCATCGCCATGCGGCCGAACGTTTCCCGAATGTCCGCCGCTGCAGCGATCGGGTCCGAGTTGCCGTTGGGTCCCTCCGGATTGACGTAGATCAGCCCCATCTGAACCGCCCCAAGCGGATCCTCAAGATCGCGATCACCGCTGTAGCGTTCGTCCCCCAGCCACTCGCTCTCAGGACCCCAGTAAATGTCCTCCTCGGGCTCCCAGACGTCTTCCCGTCCACCGGCAAATCCGAGCGTCTTGAATCCCATCGACTCCAGGGCACAGTTCCCGGTAAAGACCATCAGGTCGGCCCAGGAGATCTTCCGGCCGTACTTCTGCTTGACCGGCCAGAGCAGCCGGCGGGCCTTGTCGAGGTTCACGTTGTCGGGCCAACTGTTCAGAGGCGCAAAGCGGAGTGTTCCGGAACTGGCGCCGCCGCGGCCATCGGAAATACGATAGGTGCCAGCGCTGTGCCACGCCATGCGAATAAAGAACGGCCCATAGTGACCGTAGTCGGCCGGCCACCAGTCCTGCGACGTGGTCATCACCTCGTCGATGTCCTGCTTCAGAGCAGCCAGGTCGAGCGTCTGGAACTCCTCGGCGTAATCGAAGCTCTCCTCCATCGGATCCGACAGCGACGAGTTCTGGTGCAGAATCTGCAGCTTCAGCTGGTTCGGCCACCAGTCTCGATTCGAAACGGCCCCGGCCGCCGTATGTCTGTGAGAGGCATTCATCGGGCACTGGCCGTTGCTGTTCATGGTGTCTCCGATCGCTTCTGAGAGGTGGATTCCAGTACCGAGCACGGGTGGGACCGCTTCACGGCTGGACTACGTTGATTGAGAGAACCCTGGGTCCAGGGCGAGACTGTGCTGTGCAGGACCGGTATCGCGGAGTCAAGCACAGCACTTGGCATCGCGGACAGGGCAGGAGTCTGACACTCGGGCAACTATGCCCTTGGCGGTGGTTGTAGTCAAGACGCCAGAAGTCCATCACGCTCAACGGCCTGGACGACGAGTCCCGGCGGTCGCAGCGATTCCCGCACACCAGATCCCACAGCCCCATCAACGCGAAAAGGAATCCAGGGAGCATATTGGGAGTAACACCAGCGGAAAACCTTGTCATTTGCCGTCAGCCCAAGCGCCATTCATCACCGGCGGCTGTCGCACGCTCTCAGATTCGCTTTTCGAGCGTGTTTTCAGATCGGGGTTGAGGGCTGTTAGATTGTCGTGGCCGAACGGGCTATACGTCCTTGACGTCCGGCACTTCAAAGCCCTTGTTGTTCAAGTCCTTGACCAACACATTGGCGGCATCGGCATGTTCGCCGGTGTACCTCTCGGTCTTCGGATCGAACGTGAGCCACGGCCCGACCGTGTACTCGGCCCCGTCTTCCGGCACGCCGACACCCTTGGACATGATCTCGTGCAACTTCAGGAAGTGCTCCGATTCGTCCTTGTTGTCGCCGAACCTGCCGGCCTTGGCGTTAAACGGGACCCGCTTGCCGAGGCGATAGGAGTTATTCATCAAGTGACCGACGACACACCCCTTGTGCGCATCGATGGCGTTACCGTTGGCCATGTTCGGATCCCCTGCCCGACAGGCAGCGATGAACGAACCCCAGTTACCACCGGGCGTGACCTTGCCCCTGGGTAGCTCGAGTTTTTCCGGCGACTTTCCAGGACGGTGAATCGTGTAACTGCCTTCACCGGTGATCTTGCTGCCGTCTTCGAGGTAATACTCGTTGAAGACCTGGCGTTTGTAGCCTTTGTAATTGACATTGCGGACGTTGAACATCACGTACTGGCCGTTGGGATACTCAGAAACCGCGAACATCGTGTTGGGCGTTTCTCCTTGGTCGTCCCAACCGAAGCGACCGCCGATGGCCATTGTGCGGGTGGGGTGAGTTTGATCCTTGTCGATGGCCCAGCAAGCGACGTCCAACTGGTGCGTGCCCTGGTTGTTCAGATCGCCGTTGCCGGTTTCCCAGAACCAGTGCCAGTTGTAATGCACGTAGTTGCCATGGAAACTGTCGATCACCGCAGGCCCCTTCCACAGATCCCAGTCGAGATTCGACGGTGGATCGCCGGAAGTTTTTCTGCCGATGCTGCCGCGAGGTTTGCAGCAGTAGCCGTAGGCGATCTTGAGCCTGGGCAGCTTGCCGGTCTGCAAGGCTTCGTGCAGCGCGGCGATGCCGGCATTGCTACGCCGCTGCGTGCCGTGCTGTACGACCACGCCGTATTTCTTCTGCGCTTCAACCGCGACGCGGCCTTCGGCGATGTCGTGGCTCATCGGCTTTTCGACGTACACGTGCTTGCCGGCCTGCGCGCCCCAGATGGTCATCAGCGAGTGCCAGTGGTTGGGCGCGGCGATGGAGATCGCATCCAGATTCTTGTCTTCCAGAATTGAGCGAAGGTCCTTTTCTCCCTGGCAGTTCTTGAACGTCCCTTGGACCGACTTCAACCGACGGCCCAGGACTCCTTCATCGGGATCGACCACATAGGCGATCTCGACGTTCTTCTGCTGTTTCCAACCGTTGATATGGCTGCCGCCACGACCATTGAGTCCGATCACCGCGATGCGTAGCCGATCGTTGGCGCCGATGATGTTACCCGATGACTTCGTTCCTCCAATGAAGAACGATGCGCCGATGGCGGAAGAAGCCTGCAGAAAACGGCGTCGTGTTGTACGTGGCATGTTCTTATATCTCCAGCGGAAAGATCCTGCGCGGCGTGATCCACACTATGGGCACAGCGGATGAATATAGCAATTCTTCATTCCGTCTTGGACCTTACCACCTCCCGTTGTACCAGTGGAAATGAAAGGATCACCCAGATTGCCCTGTCGTCTGGGTTGCCGTCTGCCCACTTCCGCAATGGCACTTCGTACGTCGCTGACCTCGGTGCCGGTGTTCGCCTAAATCCTCTGCACCACCGTCAACTTACGAATCGACACGACTTTCAGGGTCTGCGACAAGCCAGGACCGCGACGCTACAATCATGTCGTTTCCCCGAATTCGTTGTTCCAATCCCGGAGACCACCAGCATGTTCTGCCGCTTGTTCCTCCCGACACTTGCGATTGTTCTGTCGACCGGCATCGCGCAAACAACTTTTGCCGATGTCAAATTGCCGGCCGTATTCAGTAACCACATGGTGTTGCAGCGTGGGCAACAGGTGCCGTTGTGGGGTACGGCCTCAGCAGGCGAAACAATAACGGTTTCCATCCATGGTCAAACGCAAACGTCCAAAGCCGGCGATGACGGCAAGTGGTCGATCAAGTTGAAGCCGCTCAAGGCTGGAGGCCCACACATCCTGTCGGTTCGAGGAAGCAACAATATCGAGATCAAGGATGTCCTGGTCGGCGACGTCTGGATCGGCTCTGGCCAATCGAACATGGCCGGTGGCGTGCGCGGATATGCGAAGGGCGACGAAGTGCTCGCCAAGCTTGCAGCCGGAACCTATCCACAGTTGCGATTGTGCCGTGGCAGGGGAGGCAGTTGGCAGCGGTCGAACCCGAAAACGAACGCAGGGTTTTCCGCACTGCTGTTCGCTTTTGGTCAGCGCTTGCAAAAGGACCTCGACGTACCGGTCGGGCTCATCCTGGGTGCCGTGGGCGGAACGCCGTCAGGTCGCTGGCTCACCGACGATATGCTCGCGAATGATGAGAAGACGAAATCGTTCAAGGCGGCCAACGGGGGTGATCTGTACAAACAACACATTCTGCCGGTGGTGCGGTACGGCATCCGCGGCGTGCTGTGGGACCAGGGAGAATCAGGAACGGCCATTCGAGGCCTGGACCAGTTTACCACGATGGGCGCGCTGATCGGCGGCTGGCGCGATGCCTGGGGCCAGGGCGAATTCCCCTTCCTGTACGTGCAAAAACCAAGTGGCGGCGGCTGTGCCTGGGATCAGTCGAATCCCACCACCCGCATGGCCCAAAACTTCGTCGCGCTGCCCGCAGCGCCTCAACAAGGCAACGCAGGCGCACGCCGCGCGCATCACGTTCGCATCATGAAGCATCCTGGCACGGCCATGGTCACAGCCCGAGATCTTGGGCCCGGGATTCACCCACGAAACAAGTCGGGCTACGGTCATCGCGCGGCACGAGTAGCGCGGGGCTTTGCTTACAAGCAAAAGTTAGAGACCTACGGTCCCATCTACGCCTCGAAGAAAGTCGACGGAGACAAGATTCGCGTTCAGTTCGATCACGTCGGTGGCGGACTGGCCACCAAGTACGGCGATGGTTTGCAGGGTTTCGCCGTGGCAGGCAAAGATGGCAAGTACCACTGGGCCAAGGCGACGATAGACGGTGATAGCGTGGTCGTCTCCAGCAGCGATGTACCGCAACCGGTCGCCGTGCAGTATGCCTGGGACAAAAATGCTCCGTGGGCCAACCTGTTTAACAAGGATGGACTGCCGGCATTGATCTTCCGCGCTGTCGAGGATTAGTCGCGTATTGATACACCCTGTTTCGTTGAGGTCCTGGAAAGAGTGATTGCATGAAACTCTCAGCTCAGTGGTTTCTCGTTCTGACTTTCCTTTTGCCGCTGAAGACTCTTGCAGCAACGCCCATCGAGAAAGATGCCCCCATCCAGGTCTTCATCCTGGCTGGTCAGTCCAACATGCAGGGACAAGGGGTCGTCGATCTGGATCACCCGCGGTATTACAACGGGGGACGCGGGATTCTAAAAACGGTCATGAAGGGCGAGCGGGCTCCGCAGTATTCGCACGTCACGGATGATGGTGGCAAGTGGGTCGTGCGCGACGATGTCTTCGTTCGGTTTCAGACGAAGGACGAATTGAAGCGGGGCGGGCTGTCGATTGGATTTGCCGGTTACCCCGGTAAGCACCACATCGGGCCAGAGTTTCAGTTCGGGCACGTTGTCGGTGAGGCAATCGACGAGCCGGTGCTGCTCATCAAGACGGCCTGGGGCGGCAAGAGCCTCTTCAAAGATTTCCGTCCGCCTTCGTCCGGAGAAGAAACGGGGCCTTACTTCAAGAAGATGATTGCCGAGGTCGAAGAAGGCCTCGCAAAGATGGGTGAGGAGTTCCCGCAGCTCGCGGGGCGGAAGCATATGCTTGCCGGCTTCGTTTGGTTCCAGGGCTGGAACGACATGTACGACGAGAAGGCGAGGGCCGAGTACGAACAGAATCTCGTCAACCTGATTCAGGATGTGAGGTCGCATTTTCAGGTGCCGAAGTTACCGGCCATTATTGGCGAGTTGGGCAACGGAGGTCCAAAGGCCGCTGCCAATATGCTGGCAATCCGCCAGGCTCAGAAGGCCGCTGCGCAACGGCCCGAACTGGCCGGAACCGCGACGTTTGTTTCGACAAGCCGGTTTGCCAGGCCGAAGGAAGACTCACCAAACGTCGGACACGGTCACCATTGGTTCGGAAATGCGGAAAGCTATTTTCTGATCGGCGATGCTCTCGGCCGGGCGATGCTCGAGCAGCTGGGTCGAGGCCACAAGGTCGTTCGCAATCTGTCCTACAAGACGGGCATGTCGGACTACGAAAAGTCTCGCTGCAGGCTCGATCTTTATGTGCCCGAGAAGGCGAAGGATGCGCCCTGCCTCGTGTGGTTTCATGGTGGTGGACTGACGGCTGGCAGCAAGGACAAGGCGGCAGCTGTGGACGTCGGGCGCCGGATGGCAGCGGATGGGGTCATCGTTGCGGTGGTCAACTATCGGCTCTCGCCGAGAGGAAAGTTCCCCGCCTACGTGGAAGACTCAGCCGCATCGGTGGCGTGGATGATTCGCGAGTCCACGAAATACGGCGGCAATCCGAAGTCCGTTTTCATGGGAGGCCACTCGGCCGGAGCCTACCTCACACTGATGGTCGGGCTCGACGACAAATATCTTGGCAGGCACGATCTGAAACTGACCGACATCGCCGGAACGATCCCTGTCAGCCCGCAAATCGATAGCCACTGGACGGTTCGCGCTGAACGTGGCATCGGTCGAGAATCACGTGTCATCGACGAATCGGCTCCACTTTTTCACGCCCGTGGCAATGCTCCCCCCGTACTGCTATTTGTTGCGGAAAACGACCTCAAGGGGAGGGCCGATCGCAACCGGGCCTTCTTTGCCGCCATGCAGAAAGCCGGGCAAAAGACGATCACGTTACACGAGATTCCCGGTCGCAATCACGGCACGGTCATGACGCGAGTGAACTGGCCCGGCGATGAAGTCGCAAAGCGGATGATCGGATTCGTTAAACGTTACCGCAGAGTGAAGAAGTGATAGAAGCTCGCGAGCTGATCAAGGCAGCGGTGATTAGGCAATAACATTCTCAGAATCTAAAAACATCAGCATTATGAAACGCATGACGGTATTTCTCGCAACCTTGGTGATCGGTTTACCCTGGGCGGCTGCCGAGTTGCCGATCAAGGACGGCAAACTCGGCAAGGCGCTGATCCTCGACGGCAGCTCGCATACCGTCACGATACCCCACTACGCCGGACTCAAACCGGCCAAGGCAATCACGATCTCTGCGTGGATCAAGCCGGAAAGAGTCGGCAAAGGGGGCTGGGCGTGGCAGCAGATTTACAGAAAAGAAGATGGCAACGCCCGAGCCCTCATGGCGATTGGCGAGTACGAGAAGAAGCACAGTCTCTGCTTCGGACTGGGGATCGGCGGGAAGTACGTCGAACATGGCGTTCCGCTTGAGCCCGCCAAACTGCTCGATGGGAAATGGCACTTGGCCTGCGTTACGTTTGACGGCAAGACGATCAACTTCTACGCAGACGGTCAGAAACTCGGCGCCAGCACCAAGGCCAGCGGGGCGATTGACACGCAGGGTGAAGCCCCGGCGTATATCGGCTCGGATATCGGGACCCGTGAATTTTTCAAGGGTGGGATCGACGATGTGCGACTCTATAACCGCGCCTTGTCCACAGGCGAAATCAAGACGATGGCCCTGGGTGATGGAAAGGCCACCGTCGACGGCATCGTCGGCTGGTGGAAGCTCGACGGTGATCTGGAAAACAACGCCGCCAAGACGGCCACCGAATCGGTGGCACAGTTTCGCGGCATCGACAGGAACTGGAAGGCGACGCCCTTCAGCCTTGCCGCGGCGCAGCTCGATATCCGTGCCGCTGGTGAGGCGGCGGTTCGCGTCACGATTCGGCCGATCGATACGAAACAGGAGTTTCCTTACACGCCTGCTTTGATTCAGCGGGAGTATCCCAAGCCGGTCATCACGTTACGGAAACTCGATTCGACCTTTAAACCACTCAAAGCAAAGGTGGGCCATTTAACCGTCGAGGTAACAGCCAAGCCACTGACCGTGCTGGTGACCACGTCGGACAACAAGCCCGTGCAGAAGATCACCTTTACGCCCGATGGAAAAATGTCCTTCGTCCTGGACGGTCATCCGGTTCTGGGTCTGGGTGAAGGCGGCCCGAAGCAGAGCGGCAAGTGGCAGGACGACAAAGTTGAGTTCGATCGACGCGGTCGGGCGCACGTTCTGCAACCTCGCTATGACACCATGGCCTATGGCTCACGAAGTCCCGTGGCGCTTCTCGCCGGCACTGGCGGCTGGGGATTGTTTGTTGCCACGCCGTGGGGCGACATTGATCTGACTTCCAAAGAAACCGGAACCTTTACACCCGCTGTCCCCATTCAACCGGGCACCGTGGTTTCTCGTCGGCAGCAGCGGCGCGGCCGTATCGGCTTGCCACCACCCGGTTGGAAAACGGACGTCTACGACGTGTTCGTCTTTGATGCACATGAACCGGCCAAGTTCATGAAAGATGTTTCAACGATCTCGGGACCGGCTGTCCTGCCGCCCCGTTGGGCGATGGGTTACATGCAGTCGCACCGGACACTGGAAGATGACGCGCAGATCGTCAGCATCGTCGACACCTTTCGTAAAAAACAGATCCCGGTCGACGCCGTCATCTACCTCGGCACGGGCTTCACGCCACGCGGCTGGAATACCAATCAGCCCTCGTTCAAATTCAATCGAAGTGTTTTCAAGCGCGACCCCAAGGAAGTGCTCTCCGATTTACATCGACGCGGTGTAAAGGTCGTCATGCACATGATTCCTTGGGATCGGGACCGTCTGGAAACACTGCACGGATCCATTCCGCCCAAATCCGGCGAGACGGTCGATAGCCACCACATCGCTTCTTATTGGAAAGAGCACAACGCGCTGGTCGACACCGGCGTCGATGCGTGGTGGCCCGACGAGGGCGACTGGTTCAGCTTCCACGAGCGAATGAAGCGCCATCAGCTCTATTACGAAGGTTCCCTCTCCAAAACACCGAACGTTCGACCCTGGTCTCTGCATCGCAACGGCCACCTGGGCGTGGCGCGTTACGGCGGGTGGATCTGGTCGGGCGATACGCATGCTTCGTTCAAAACCCTCGAAGCGCAGATCGCCGTGGGCATCAACCACTCGCTGAGCCTTTCACCTTTCTGGGGCTCGGACATCGGCGGCTTCTATCCCACGCAGGATCTGACGGGTGAGCTCTACGCCCGTTGGTTTCAGTTCGCTGCCTTTACCTCATCGTTCCGCGGACACGGCCGAACCTGGCAGATGCGACTGCCTTGGGGCTGGGGCCTTTCAAAGATGGGCCCAAAAGAGAGTGGCACTCCCCCACTCGACTCGGAACTGAACAATCCTAAGATCGAACCGATTGCCAAAACGTACGCCGAACTGCGCTACCAACTGCTGAGCTACAACTACACGCTGGCTTGGGAAGCGCGGACGACCGGTATGCCCATGATGCGATCGATGTGGCTGCACCACCCTACCGATCCCAACGTTCGAAGCATCGGCGATCAATACCTCTGGGGCCGCGACCTGCTCATCGCACCGGTGTACAAAAAAGGCGCGACGACCCGAGACGTCTATCTTCCCGCAGGCAAATGGTACGACTGGTGGACCGGCAAGCTCGAGACCGGCGGCCGCACCGTGCAGCGCGCCGTGGATCTGGCCACGATGCCGATCTATGTTCGCGCCGGCGCGATCGTGCCGTTCGACCCCATCCGTCAATACACCGGACAAAAGGTCGACGAGCCCATGACGCTCAAGATCTACCGAGGCGCCAACGGCAAATACACGCTGTACGACGACGACGGCATCAGCCTGGATTACCTCCAAGGCGATTCAGCCCAGACACTGATCAAGTGGGACGACGCGGCCAAAAAGCTGAGCCTCGGGCCGGCGTCAAAGCAGACGGCCACGCGCACGTTCCAGGTTGAACTTATTCCTGATGGCGTGACCAGACTGATCCAATACAGTGGCCGGCCGCTGGAGCTGAAGTTCCAGGATGCGTTCACTCAGCAAGGCCGGTCAAAATGAAGCTTCTGCGGACGCGAGAGCTTCCTCGCCGTTCGCCTCGTCAACTTGATCAGAAACGTCCGCCAAGAGTTCGTCCGTCCCAATCTACCTGTTGTCATCGGAGAGTTGGGCAGCAGGAAGGCCATCGCAGCCAACCAGGATTGAGAGTGCCGTCACAAACGCGTCAGGATTCTGCTCAGGGCGTATTTCGAGCCTTGAGCAGCTTGAGCATGCCTTTGCCCAGAGCCTCGCCAACGAGCATGTAGGTTTCGGCATTTTGGTTGTAATGGAAGCCTTGGTTCCTCGGCGACAATTCCGGCTCGCGCCAAAAGCCACGCGTCTCCACGGTCAGCACGTTGCCTCGGAACTCTGGGTACTCGGGCTTGTCACCGCCGACGGCCAGTTGGGCCTCGGCGACGGTCTTGTGCGGACCGGCCATTTTCCATCCGCCGAACCCGATCGTGGCGATGGCGAAAGGGGCCTTCGGTGCGTCGAACTCCTTCCGCAGCGTCCTGACCAGCCGCACCAGGTTCTGCTCATACCGACTCGCGTGCGGTTCGCCGCCATCCTTGTGGCCCTGCCACCAGACGAATCCGGCAATCTCGTAGCCGCGCCCCTTCCAGTGTGGAAACTCCTTGTCGAAGTTGTTCAGCACCTTGTGGGCCGCGCTAAAACAGTCGTCGTACTGCTTGCCCGCGTACCAGTTGATTGGCTTGGGCTTCGATCCCTTCTCCCACCGCGATGGCGAGTCCTTGTACCCGGCGTATACAAAACCTTCGTGCTCGAACTGCTGGCTACCCGGTGGAAGATAATCCCAGCCTAACGATCGGTTGCCCTGGGATGCCTTGAGGATCAACACCGGCTCATCGTGAAAATCGCCGACGATGTGCCCAAAACCAAGTTCAGGGCCGATGTTGTTGTTTCCAGCCCCACACCCAACGCTCAGCCACTTGCTCGCCCCGGCGGTCACCACGCCCTTGTACCAGACATCCTTCCTTTCGACCCAGTTGCCATTCTTGTCGACCACGTAGGAGAACTTGCCGTCTTGCTTCACGACAGTCGCCAGCGTTCCGGGGATGTCGATACGCGCGATCCAGCCAAGCCCGTTGGCCTGATCGGTCAGATAGGTGATCTTGAACGGAACCTTCTTGCCGGCAGTCAGCTTGATCGGTGTGTGAACCGCTTCCTTGCCGGGCTCTTTGCGATAGACCTCATTGCCATCAACTTCCATGATGTTGTTCGTCGAACCACCGTAACCAGGTCGAAGTTCGTAAACTCCCTTCGCCTTGATCTGGATGAACCCTCGCACGATTTGCGTTCCACCGCCGAGGTAGGGCGTGGGCCTGACGCCGCCGAAACTCTCCAGCTTGAGCGTCTTGGTCGGGGCCATCTTTTCGTAATCGGCACCCCGTTCGTACTTCCCAGGATACACCGAGAGGACCGGGGCGATGAACTCAGAACCCCAACGACTGCCTCCGCCCGTCACTTGGCCAATCCCGACCATGTTGGATTGGCCGGAGAGAATATAAACCTTGACCGGCTTGTCCACGGCTGAAGCCGGTAACGCCGTCAATGCCACCGTCAGAACAAGAGTGAGCGTGAGCACGACATAGCTGTGGATATTTTTCATAACGATGCCTTTCGGAACAAACTTGGTGCGGATCGGGGGCATCGGGAAAACGTGCATCGGAATGGAGCCCATTCCAGCACGAGGCCAGTCACAACTCAGAGTATCGCTGGACCAGCACACCCCAGGGCATCCGGGTGCCTCAAACCCTGGTCACTTGCTCTTCTTGGATCCGTATCCCTTCCACACCCACTCGATAGCGTGGGGTAGAAACTGCGCCTTGGCGTTGCCGATGCCATGGCTGGAACCGCGGCAGAACAGATATTGAAACTCATAGCCCTTGGCCTTGAGCACTTTGGCCATCTGGTGGTTGGCTTCGACCCAGTCATGCATGCCGTCGCGCATGACGTTTGGGTTGAGCAGATCCCGATCGCCCACCGAGATGAACAGCCGGATCGGCTTCCGGGGACTCTCGGGGATGATCGTCTTGTGAAAGCCCCAGGCGCCATCAGGATACTTGGCATCAAAAGGCCATGCCTGGTTCACGAAGGTACCCGAGGTGGTGAGCACGCGGCGGTAAAGATCCGTACGGAACCAGGCCATGATCAGCGCCGCCGAGCCGCCGGAACTCGAGCCCATCGCAGCACGGCCATCGGGATCTTTGGTCAGCTTCACCTGGAAGTTCTTCTCGACGCGCGGGAGCACCTCGGTTTCGATGTACTCGGCAAACAGCCCCGACATGTTGTCATACTCTTTGCCGCGCTGGTGACCTTGGGCGTCACCGCCGCCGTTAGCAATCTGGATGAGAATGATCGGGGGAATCCGTTTCTGGGCAATCAAGTTGTCGAGGATCCGCGGCAGGCCCATGTTGGGCTTTCCCTTGGGGCCGTCGTGACTGACCATAAACGGCGATTCGCTGCCGGGCTTGCGCTGTCGAGGAATGTAGACGGTGATCTGCCGCTTGTAGTCGATCTCGTGCGTCTCGACGATGAGCGTTTTGGGGTTCCTGGGATCCACCGTGCCAAACTTCTTCCGAGCAATCCCCGGATTATAAATCTTGGTCGCGTTTGAATCGATCGTAAACTGTTGCACTTTGCCCTGTGGAACGCCCTCGACCAGCTTGCGTTCAGGAGCCCGCACATACTTCGGCCCAATCACAAAATTGTCATATGCGTCGAGCGGGGGACTCTCGCCGGGCTTCAGCACCTTGAAAACCGGGGAACCGGCGGAATCAAATTGGCGTACGGGCGGCGCCGCAAAGGCCGTTGCTAGAAACGCAAAGCTGCAGACCAGTAAAGTTGCCGAAAACTTCGTCATGAAACAGGCTCGCAATACTTGGGGATTTGCAATCGACGCGCCGGAAGCCGATGCTCCGGCCGATCGTGATATCAGGATAGTGCGACGCAACATTTTTTGCGAACCGCTGAACGACTCGCCTTACCCGTCAGCGGCAGGCAGACAAGCAGTCATTTTATGGCAGCACTTGGTTATCAGAAAAGAGAATTGCGACTCTCCTGATTGGAGCCGCTGTCCACCACTGTGGCGACGGCTGTCAAAACCTGGCCAGCCTTTTTCTTAGCCAGTGACGCAATTCTCGATGCAAGAAATATCGTCCGGCTGGAGACCAAGAGCGAAGACGCGAAGATCGCCCCGCATGTTGTCGGCGTTGGTGGTCCCGGTCAACGGAATCATGCCCACCTCCAGGGCAAAACCAAAGATCAACTCCGCGACGGTACAGCCGTGGTCCATCGCCACCTCCGCCAGTCGCGGGGAGGAAAGAGCCTGTCGGTTGGCCGTGAGCAGTGAAAATCCCTGGTAGGTTATTCCCTGGGTGCTGCAGAATTCGCGTATCGCTCGATCCCAACCGTGGACCGCATAGCAGCGGTTTTGCACGAAACTGGGGGAAACACGGGCCCCCTCGCACAACGACTGGAGTTGTTCGAGTGAAATATTGCTGACCCCAAGGAGTCGTGCTTGCCCGTTCTCGTGAATCGTTTCCATCGCCTGCCAGGCTTCCCAGTCAGAATCGGTCAGACCTGAAGCCTGGGTCGGCCCATGCAACAGATAGGAGTCGATCCAGTCGGTATCGAGATGTTCTAGAGAGCTGCTGAACGATTGCTCCACCTGGGTAGCGATTGGCGCGTTGGGATCGTAGGGAAGACGGTGATCCTGTCCCCGCTGGAACGTGTATTTGGTTTGCAGGAACAATTCATCCCGGGTCACAAGTCCGCTGGCAATGACGGCACCAATCCCCGCTCCAACAGCCGCTTCGTGATAATGACGACGCTGGTTGGCCGTATCAATTCCTCGAAACCCGTTTCGTATCGCCAGTTCGGTAAGACGTTGCGTTTCGTCTTCTTTCCAAGCAGTGCCATAAAGAAAACGTGCCACGGTAATGCCGTTGATCGACAAGGTGCGCTCGGGCATGGCGTGTCTCCGCATCGTCAGTCAATGTTGCCCGAGTTGTCACCTTCAGACACTCACAGACGAAAACAGGCACCGCCCGTCACGGACGCTTTCCACGGTATAGAGAAGTGGAGGCAGTGGGAATCGAATTGTCTTCGATGCAGTAAAGAGACTGACTCCCACGCAGGAACAGCTTGGTGCCTGCGAGTGCCGGTGAGGCATCAATTCGTTCATCCAGCCTGTTCGTCGCGAGCACGTTCAGTTGCCGGGATCGCTTCAGGACGAGCGTCGTTCCGTTGCGGCCGGTGACATAAATGCGGCCCGCTGCACCGACGGGGGACGAGTAGATATTCGAAAGGCCGGGCAAGCGGGTGCGCCGCATGACGGCCTTCCCAGTCTTCGAGTCCAGGCAGGACCAGATGGCCTGGTTCGATTGATTAAAGAAGAGCAGGCCGTCGTAGAGCACCGGTGACGGCACGTAGGGAGTGCCCTGCCTTTTCACCCAGATGACCTGGTCGGTTCCGGAGATGTCACCCCGTGCCGATAGTGGCAAGGCCATCACGGCGCACCCCTTGTATCCGCTCATGCAAAAGACGACATCACCATCGACGATCGGACACGGCGTCACGTTGCCCGTCAGGCCACTACATTGCCAGAGAATTGTCCCGTTCTCCAGGTCATAGCTGCGAACCAGCTTCGAGGCAGCCGTGATGACCTGTGTGCGGCCTCCGCGCTTCACGACAATCGGGGTCGCCCAGGCGTTGCCTTCCTCACGGTTGGCCTTCCAGAGAGTTTTTCCGGTCTTCGAGTCCAACACTTCGATGGTCGATTGCCGGCGGTGATCTCGCACGATCACGATCTTTCCACCGTGGACCACGGGCGAGCAGCCCTCGCCCAGGCTGGAACCGACATCCGCCTTGCCCAGGTCACGCTTCCAGAGAAACTTCCCTCCCAGGTCGTAGCAGAAGAGGCCGGCCGACCCAAACCAGCAGTACAGTCGCTGGCCATCGGTCGTGGGTGACCCCGACGCGAAGTTGTTGTCCCCGTGATGGCCTTCGTGCGGGACGCGCTGCGTCGCCGTCTGTCGCCAGAGTTCCTTGCCGGTGTCACGGTCGAGGCACAACACCACGAACTTGTACTCGGTATTGGGATGAGTGATCCCGAAGACCCGCTTCGGCTGGTCTTCGGGCTTCGGCAACAGGGAATCAACGATGCCCGTGTTGACCGCCGCCAGCACGAAGACCCTCTTCTCCCAGATGATCGGGGTCGAACTTCCACCTCTTTCGATCGGCACTTTCCAGCGGATGTTCTTTTTCTCGCTCCACTCGACAGGCGGGTTGGCCGTCCGCGAGACGCCGTTGGCGTCCGGGCCACGCCACTGGTGCCAGTTCTTCAATTGGGTGGCGTCCGCAGCCTCTGCTAGCGGTGGAATACCGAGGCAGCAGGCGACGGCGAAGGACGACGCCAACAACGTTCCAACAGGGAACTGGCCGACGATGTTGAGTGGTTTTCCAGAAAACATCCGGCCCTCGATTCTCATGAAGTAACTCGGTGTATTCGATCGCCTGCCAGCTTAACGTACTCGTGCTGTAGGTGAAGGAACCTGCCTCGATTCACGTGTTCTGCGGCGTACTGACAAACAGGTCACACAAGGCCACGTACTACCAGGCCACGTGTCAAAACTCGGCCCTTCGAAATCGACCGACTCGACCACCAGCAGCGGCTGCGTCGGATCGGACTCGACCGGAACGATTCTTCCTGTTCCTCTTCGGGATCGGCTTGCCGTCCTCGCCGGGGACATGTGTTCTATCGCGTTCGAGTCGACAATTGAGACGTCCAGCCACCGTCGAAAACCAGTTGTGTCGTGCTGACCCCACCGTCGCCACCTCGACGATCCTGACTTGTACGGCATCCGACAAGTCCGAGTCGTAACAACTCTTCGGTTCTCTGGCGAAACCAACAAACCCTGGCCCGTTTTCGTTGTGCACGGCCATCATTACCCAATGCTCGTGAGAACGTGTGAGTTCGATGGGAACGCTGTATTCTGCATGTCCGTAAAAGCCAGGCCCTCACGTGTACAGAATCCGGGTCCAGAACCCAGAACAGGCCATCGAGAACCATAGGAAACACCCATGGAAACCGGACCCAGTAAACCACGACCCAACCACCTCCTTTTCCTGGCGATCGGCCTGGGATCGATCACGCTAGTTGGTGCTCAGCGTCCGCCACAGGCTACCGGCCCACCGGACATCATCGGCCGAATCGTGGTGCAGCACAGCCCCACCGGGGACGACACCGCCAACATCCAGACCGCCATCGACACGGTCGCCAAGACCGGCGGCGTGGTCTTCTTCCCAGCAGGCGTCTATCGACACACCGGACTCACCGGCCGCGCCAACGTTCACCTCAAAGGACTCCACGTCGGCGGCGTGAAACTGGACTACATCCACAGTACCGGAGACGGCATCACGCTGGTCCCCGACCCGGACAACTTCATGGTCTCGGACCTGGTACTAACCTCCAGTGGCCGGTCCACCGGCTGGGGCATACGGGCCGAGGGCGGGACACAACGGTCCCTGAGAATCGAACGGGTGAGTGTCAACGGTTTCACCAACGGGATCCGGATCCCCAACGCCCTGTGTGTATCCATTCGCGAGTGTCGGATCGGTCACACTTATCCGAACAGCCCCAGGGGAATCGGCCTCCAGATCGGCGACGGTCGCAACTTGGGAGGCAACGGAGTGACGGTTGAAGATTGTTACTTCAGCAGCCTCGACAAGGGCGTCGTCACCTACGCCCAGGCCTGCCTGGTTTCACGGCCGATCATCGAGTTGTGTCACACCGGTATCGAAACTCACGGCATCACGTCGATCCTCGCCCCCTGGTACGACGGCACGACCGACGTGGCTCATGTCAGCGTCCAGCCCAACACCATCGGGGGTGGCAGTTCCGGCACCGGGGTGCTGTTGCTGGGATACGGCTCCAGTGGTTGGAAAATCCAATACGGCGGCGAGGCCGAGCGCACCCGCTCGTTGATCCTGCCTGAGAGACTGGATTTCGGCCCGGGCGAGGACGCCAGTCGGCCACGCGGCGTCACTTTCGGATTGGTTGTCATCGACCGCAACGGCGTCGTTCACGCCAAGGACTTCAAGAAGTTGCCTGACTGACATGATGTTGGACGCCGAGACGGTTTTCAGATGACATGACGGTCTTGTTGATGACTTTCGAATCTCAACGGGCGGATCAACGGAGAAAGCGGATGAGATTGGTGCACGAGATGTTGTTGCCGCATGGGTCGTGGTGCCTTCACACCTCCAGCAGCCTTCGCTGCGGACCCGGAAACATCCACCTGGAAAATTGAGTCACGGATCCCGCCCACGAACATCCTGTCGACAGGGATGCCGAGCGAGACCTGAATGTGGTCGCCACGAGCTGGGGCACTGTTGAGGATCGGCGTACCGCGACGGCTACCGGCGTGCACGACGTGATAATGTGCCCCGATCTGGAAAATGACGTTGATGCCTTCAGCCTTGCGCTGGTCAAACCACGAAGCTGACAACGGATAATGCGAAATCGCGATCACCGGTCTCCCGGTGGCCAGTGCCTTCAGGTCCGCCGCCATCCAGTCACGCTGCCGCAATTGGGCCGCGGAACGCAGGTACGATGTCTCGGTAACAAATTGATAAAGTGAACACCCCCGTAGTTCCACGAGTAGTAGGGAGGGCCGATCCGCTGTTCGAAGCTGACTGTGCAACGCGGATCCAGGCAGTTGCCGTCTGTGTCCACCAAACCCCTCGTAGACAGGGATCTTCGAGGCACCGCGGATCCGATCATACTTCACTGACCACGCACTCCGGGCAGACCCGGTTCACCGGCATCCCGCTTCCCATTGGTGTTGCGATCCTCAAACACGATACCCGTGGCCGTGACCATTCGGGGACGGGCCTGTCTCAGAGGCGGTTCCGGCCGTCGTGGGATCGTCCTACTGAACTCTTCAGGCCAAGTCATCGATCAGTCATGACGGAAACCCTTATTGACTGCCGCGGGCAGGGAGGGCGCCAACGACAAATCACCTGGTTTCACTGAATACAAAGCAGAAGACATTCTGCCTGCGATGAAACGGGCTCTCGTCCGGCGGCTCCGCCTCCCCGACAATGAAACCACCCCAGTCGGCAGCCGCATCACCCCAGTGGGCAGTCTTGACCAGTCGAAGTGCCTTGTCACGGGTGTCTCGCAGTGTCGTCTTGTCGCACATGAGTACCGGTGCGGTGATGGTCATGCCATCACCACGCATTGAAAAACGAAATGACAGGGTGTTGGCCAGATGGAGGCAGCTGTCCGGAACCGGGAACGTGTAAGCCTTGCGAGTCCCCGATTCGAGACTTCCCAGGATCTTCCCATTCAGGAGCACATCCACCTTGCCGGCCGGCCCCCGCGCCTTGGTCCAACCATTGCTGGGAGCACCAACGGTGAACGCCAACGATCCACCGGTCCGGACCGGTGCCGCATCGCGACCGTTGGCCACCACCACGACCTGTGAGCGGATTTCACCGTCGTTGATATTGCGTACCTTGAGGTTGAGTAGCCCGTCGGGAACCGATGCCGTGTCCACGGTGGCCGCATACACGGCTCGATAAAACGGACGACCCGTCTCCTGCATTTCCTGCCAGTCTCGACCGTTGGTCGAGTATTCAAGATGCTCCCCCTCCCGGGGTTGGACCAAGTGGGCCCGGATCTTGACCCGTCCCTTCCACGCGGCTCCAATGCGATGCGAGATGATCGCCACGCGTTGCCCCAAACCTTTATAGAACTGATCGAGCCTCTCACCACGCACCCGATAAACCAAGTACCCCTGCGGCATGAGGTCCGGACACAGTTGGTTCGTCTTGGGATTCCACCAGCAACCAGCCAACGCTCCCCCCGCACGGTAAGGCACCCCGCGTTTCTTGTGGGCCACGACATGAATGTCTCCGACAAGTTGCATCCGGACATCGTGTTGCCGGGCCATCTCCAGGAAGTCCGGACAGTGGTTCTCTAGGTCGGCTTCGGCCGTCATCACCACAAACGTGCCACGAGATCGGTGACCCATGTCCCGCTGCAACCACTTCACGTGCATCGGCTGGACCCGGTTGGTCGGGTAGTCCAGATTCTTGCCGTTGACCAGAATTTTTCTCTGGCCGAGGTGATACCCAAAATCGACCGAGACAAAGTGAATCTTGCCGTACTCGAACGAAAAGAAATTCGGCCCAAGGTACTCCCAATACAACGCCTTGCCACAGCGGTGATCACCCCGGGGAAACTCCTCCAGGCGGTAGGACGAATCCGTGTGATCTCCGGCGACGTTGTAATGGGGCATCTTGAGGTGGTTCATGATGCCAACGTAGTGCCGGAAATCAGCATGTCCGGATGCGGGTTTGCTCAGCAGCGCTTTGTTCAGGTCCAGCAGGTCACCGCTGTTGACCACGAATCGCGGTCCGGGTGTCAGGCCGTTGACTTCATTCACAAATTGGCTCAGTCCAACCAGCGAGCGGCGGTTCCGGGACACGTGCGTGTCGGTGACATGAATGAACGTGTACTCGCTCTCGTCACCGGCGGCGGGCTTGATCGAAAAATCCACTTCAGCCGACAACGGCTTGTACCAGTTACCGACAACGTCGTGTCCAGATGGTCGGGTGAGATAAAGGAACACGGCACTCGGATCGGGCACGATCGAGAAACGCCCCTCCCTGTCCGTTTTGACCACCGAATAGCCGTCGGTTACCGAGACGCCCTCCGCGCCGGTGGTCGCATCGGTCGTTTTCCGTTCAACCCGACCGGTGATTCGCTTTGGAACCGGAACGCCATATCGCGGCTTCGGAGTCTCTTGGAGTAGCGGCTTCAACACCACCGGTTCGGCGGCTGTGCTGCCGGCACACATCGCAACCAGCATCGCCAGGGCAACGACACACGACGGTTGCCCTCGACAGAACCAACAGAGAGAAATCGACATCCCGGACGGCCTGGGGAAAAAGTAAGGAAGGTCCAACCAGTGTTTCCGGCGGAGACTGTCCATGGTTATACCACTTCGGACCAACCAATGGGTAACATCGGCTCGGTGCGACAATTGTCCACGACCAGGATCCAACAGCGTGACAACCACTTCATCACCGAAACGACGCGTGTTGATCCTGTTGGCCGGAATCTTGTTGGCCAACACCGGACAAACACAGTCATTGTCAGCGAGCGAGTACTGGGTGGCCCCCGAAGGAGATGATCGCCTGGATGGTCAATCCAGGCAAAACGCGTGGGCGTCTCCCTCGCGGGGGCAACCAACCCGCGTCAACGAGACGGTCACCCGCGGCTCGCCGAAACTGCCGGTATATTCCACCGAGGGATTCCTCGACAGCGGACGACTGCGGGTCGGCAAGCACACCGTCGCCTACGTGGCCAAAACCGAGCGTTCGTTCGTTTTGGCCAAGCCCTGGCCGGAAAACACCGCCGCCTTTGCTCGTGTCTACGACGCGAACCTCCTGGGAGGTCGGTCATTCGCTCCGGGTGACGTGATCCTACTGGCCGGTGGCCAGTGGGTTGATCGTCCACTGAACTTCTGCCAACCCGGAACCGCCGACCGACCGATCACCTACCGACCCGCGCCCGGTCACCGACCGCGGCTGGTGTCCACTCGGTACAACCGTTCACCGGTACGCCACCTGGGCTCCCTCCGATCGCCACTCACGACACACGTCGTGTTGTCCGGCCTGGAGATCCGTAACGCTGCTGACGGAAACCACGGAGCTCCCGGATTGGACCTCATCGGCTTGAGCCACTCCCTGGTCACGGACTGCCGAATTCACATTTCCGGTCGGGACATCAACGGAGACAATGACGCGATCCGGTTGGTGCAGTGTGATCATGTCACCATCTCACGTTGCCGGTTGCACAGCCGCTTCGCCAATGCCGTGGCTGCCTGGAACACGGCGGCCACCACGATCAGCCACTGCGTGATCTACGAGTGTTTCCAGGGCATTTCGGCCAACGGTTCTCCCTACGTGTCTCATCTCGACGTGGATCACTGCACGATCTTCGCCTCCCACCGGTACGGGGCCCTAAGTTCAGAATCCTCCGGACGGGTCCGCCTCACCAATTCGATCGTGGCACAGATGGGTTCTTTGCGGATCCCTGCGCTGACCGGTCACGCCGGCGGCGACCACAACTGCCTGTGGCACGTCGCCGTTGCCTACGGCAAGGGATGGAACCGAGACGCTGACGGTCGACCGGGAACCCATGACACACAGGCCGACCCCGACTTCATCTCGCGGGATCCCTCGCACCCGCTGTTCCTGAGAATTTCGACGAAATCTCCGTTGGCGACCGCGGCCGACGACGGTGGCTACCTGGGCGCGTTCAAGCCGGTGCCGACCCCCTCGCCCCCCACGTTGCCTGTCATTGATGTCCGCGAATTCGGAGCCCTGGGCGACGGAAAACAGGATGACGCCCCGGCCATCCAGGCCGCCGTGCAACTGGCCGAGCAACTCGGAGGCGGTCGCGTGGTGATACCGGCCACCGATGCGTTTTACCTGCTGGGCAAAACCATCCGCATCCGGCGCCACCACGTCACCTTGACCGGTGCGGGAGCAAGTCTGAAGCTCAAAGACGGTGTTGGTCGAATCCACTTGCTGCACATCGGTGGCGACGGAGCGACCCGGTCGGTCGCCGAGCACATCCAGGTGTCAGGATTACTGCTCGACGGAAATTATCGCAGCCAGCCCCAACAACGCGCCGGTGGCCTGCCCCGCTGCATCTGGGTCGAGCATGCTGGCCACGTCATAATCCGTGACATCGAGGTCCGCGACGCCTGGTGCGGAGTGAGCCTGGCCACCAACACGCGGGATTGCCTGGTCGAAAACGTCACAGTCACCGACTGGGATCACGACGCCTTCGGAGCATCGGGATGGGGTGTCAACGGCGGCTGCACCGACGTGACCTTCCGTCGCTGCAGGGCCGTCGACACCCCGCGATGCGTCAAGGCCTGGGAAGTCGAGGAAGGGGCCCAGAGGATCCTGCTGGAGGACTGCGTGGTCGAGAACCTCGGTGGCACCGGGACCGGTTTCTATATCCGCCACCATGGCTACCGCTGGCCGGTGCTGGTCGACGATGTCACGTTCCGTCGCTGCCGTGTCAGCAAGGTCAACGGGGACGGATTCCGGATCGCCACGGCTCCTGGACCACAAATCCGGCCGGGAATCCGCACCCGAAACATTCGGCTGCTGGACTGCCAGTGCGTAGGACGAACCACGATTGCCTGGGGAGTCGAGAATATCCTGATCCGGGGCGGCCGTTTCGACGGCCCGGTCTACCTGGGATTCGCTGCCGGAACCGACCCCCCCGAAGGCAACGGCTCCAAGGGCCCTGTCCGATCGGTCACCCTCCAGCAAACGCGGATCGGGCAGCTGCTGATCAACAGCCGGATCGGCAACCCCACCGGAAAACTCGGCGACGACATCTATCCGGACTACGTCCCGAGAATCCGCCTGTTGCAGGTCCGGCAGGACCAGCCGGCCAGGATCATTGGCGAGGCAGCCACGATCGAGACCCAAACGGATCCCCCGGACTGAAACTCTCGCAATCGGCCCCGCTCGTACAGGTAAGTACCGGATTGCCGAAGATCGGCTAGCATGGACAAGTTCTCCACCAACACGCTGCACTGCGAGTGCGTGACCTACCCCCAAATCTTGTACCACTCCTAACGAGAGAGTTTCAGGTCAGTGGTCGTTCTGTGTTCTGGTGGATGAAGCGTAGCGGACTCCTCCAGAACACAGTTGGCCGCGAACGCGGCCGGGGTCTGGTAGCCGAGGGCACTATGCGGTCGCCGGTGGTTGTCGTTAAGACGCCAACGGTCAATCACCCAGCGAGCGTCCGCCCCACCTCGATCGCCAGGCATTCGCGGGTCAATTCATCGATCACCACCAGCATCCGCAACGTGCGACCGTCCTCGATTCGCTCGGCAACGAAGTCGTAGCTCCAGACATGGTTCCTCCGCATCGCCCGGTGGCGAACACAGTTGTTCTGGCTGCCACCGAGTGACAGGCGACGCATCTCCAGCAGAAGACGCCGGTTCCTCGCTTCGCCCTTTCGCGAGTGACGACGGTGACGGTACGAACTGCGAGGTTGCTCCAATACCCGGCATGCACAACGTTCCGACACACGATCCGGCCCCAAACGACGACGAACTTCCGTGACCGCCGCAACTCGCCTGGGGCCTACCAGTTTCCCTGGGCGGCCTCGCGAAGGATCTCCATGTCCAGCACCTGTTCGGCAACCACGTTCTTCAGGCGAGAGTTCTCCTTCTGCAACGCCTTCAACTGCTTGGCCATCGCCGGCTACATGCCGCTGTACTTCTGACGCGAGCGGTAGTAGGTCTACACGGTGATCTCCAGGGCCCGGCAGGTTTCCTCGACGGTCTTGCCCTGGCCCAGTTCCACATCCGCCTGACGCAACTTGCCGATGATCTGGTCCACGCTGTGACGTCTTCTGGACATCTTGAGAATCTCCTTTTCGGATCACGCAGATCCGGGTGACTCTCTCATTTCCACTGGTACAACGAGAGGGGATAAGGTCACTACAGAATCTGGAAGTCTCCTGGGAGCTGACCGATGTTCACGGCCAGGTGATCCAGGACGCCATCCCCTAGTTGTGGCCTTCGACGAAACAACTGGCCTCTGGCCTGCGAGATCCGGCCTGGTCCGGGTTCCGCGTCCTGCCCGATCGCACGGTCACGATCAAATCACACCGTACAATTGTTCAACCTGAAACGCGGAGTTGTATCATCAGCGGCCGCAGTTTATCACCGAACAGAGCACTGGCTTTGCCTGGCTCTACATGCAGAGGTAACCTGCGATTCATTTCATTTCCGCGGCCGTTTTACCACCCTGCTTCCGCAGCAGCTCGGCGGCCTGTGGCCTACCTGCCTTGATCCGTTCGACGTCAATTTGGATCTGCAGAATAGTCCCGAGGAACTGGACGAATCCCTGGACTTGGGCATTCCAGGGTTGGGCGGCCGTACCGAGTGGAGTTTCTTTCATGGAATTTTCAGCATTGACGTTTGCGTCGTTTTTCAGCAGCAGTTCAACGATCTTGACTTGTCCAAGAAACGCAGCCCCATGCAAAGCCACGCTACCGTCCTTGTTTTGAGTGTTGACATTTCCCCCCTTGCTGATGATGAGCCGGGCCGCTTCTAACTGGCCGGCCATGCTGGCCCAGGCCAGCGGGGTCAGTCCCAGCCTGGCATCCAACTCATTCAGGTCACGGCCGTTGGCGATCTGCTGCTTGAGGGACGCGATGTCGCCCCTCTTGGCAGCATTCCAGAGGTCACCTTGGGGTTGCGGGACCACAACACCGCCCAGTTTACTACCGCTACTGCGGAGGAATTCAGCCACCTTGGGCCTGCCGGCTCTCATCTTCGCACGGTCGAACTTGATCCCAACGACGGTCTCCACGAAGGAAACAATTCCTTCAAGTTCCGGGCTCCAGGGGCCCGAGGCGCTGTTGAGAGGAGTCTCTCCCTGCCGATTCTTAATGTTGACATCGGCTCCATGTTCTACGAGCAGTTGAGCGATATCCAGCCGACCAATGAAAGCGACGGCATGCAAGGCCGTGTTACCATCGTTGTTTTTGGAATTAACATTGGCCTTCTTTTTTAGCAGGAAGGAGACGGCTTCCCGGCGTCCTGCCAGGGCCGCGTTGTCCAAGGCGGTACCTCCATTGCCATCGCGGGCGTTGATATCCTGCTTGGCAAGATGTTGCCCAATAAGCCTAAGGTCCCCTCTCCTGGCTGCGGCCCAGAGGTTGTTATTGTTCCTGGGTGCTCCGATCACTGGCGGCGGGCCCGGTGCGCTTGCCCAGAGGGGCATCTCGTCACTAATTTCCTTGAGAATATCGGCTCGGCGGGAGGGAATAAAGCGACGGATTTCTCCTCGCGGCAAGGCTCGCTTTTGGGCGGGAGTCAGGTGTGGTTCGATCATGGCCTGGGCCCGATCAACTTCCGCCAGCAACGTTTTTTCGTCCCAATGCTTGTCGAGAAGTTCTTGCATGGTCCCCGCGTAGCGGCCTCGGGCGCTGGGCAACTGGTAAAGTCGGTGGGCAATCAGCCCCATGGTCTTCACAGAGACCGGCGCCCGGCGATCGACTCGCAACTTGCTGAACTTCTCGAAGAGTGCATCTGCGCCCCAGGGTAAAAAGTGAAACTTGTCGGTCTTCGGGTTCAAGTAAATGAAGAAGTTGTTGCGGTTACCGGAGTACCCGTCCCAGAAGCCAAGCAATCCTTCCACGGCCCAGAACTTATAAAAGGCATCCAGGTCAACCAGTTCACCAATCGCTTTCTCAAAATTGAAATCATTGGTTTCGATCTCGACAACGAGCAACATGTCGGTGCTTTCAGCCGATATGTTGATGGAATGAACTGCCAGAATGTTTTCCCCCCGGATCAGTTTGTCCCGGTGATTCGAGATATTAAACACCTCGTATTGCGTTGCCGACGGGTCACCATGGCTGGCCGTGGCCCGGGAATTCCATTGAAGTTGTGCTGGTGCATTGGCTGCAGCCACCCGGTGTCCGTTGAGATAGGCAACAAACCCGTCGTCATATTTCATCCGCAGGTTCAGCTCGCCCGAGGCAACTTGCTGAAGATCACTAATCTCGAACGGAAAACGCAGGTAGAGCGATGTGTTTTTTTTGTACAACTGTTCTTTGAAATCAAATGCTTCACTGATCAGGTCTTGGAAGCCGGTTTGGCTTTCAAAGCCCGCACCATTTTGACCGATGGTCCAACTGGAATCATCGAAGCCAGGCTTGGTCCACTGCTGGTAATGCTCTTGCCTGACAGCTGTCAGCTGTTCGCGGGTCGACTGCAATTGTGGCGCAACGCTAAAATAATAATCGCTGACGGCTTTTTTTTGAGCCGCGTCACGTTCTTTGAGTGATACCTTCAAGGCCACGAACAGGTTGGCTGGCAACGACTGCTGTTCCGTTTTGAAATAAAACCCTGATTCTCCAGCACCATTTACGATCTTGATCAGCAGCTGGTTCTCGCCGGCTGACAGCGTTAGTTCAACTTCGTCACGGTCCTGGTCAATCCCACGCTGGATCTTGTTTTCGAACTGGGTTTTTCCATTCAGCCAGACTTTGATGGCGTCATCGCTGCCAAGAGAAATAACCAGTTTCCTGGCTGCCAGCGCAGTAATCGTGCGAACAAAATACCTCGCGGCATTCGGTTGGCCACCCAGTCGAAGAGGCTTTCCGTCAACCAGTCGCTGTGGTCTGGCCCAGGAAAGCGTTCTCTCACCCACTTTATAAATCGCTGCCAGATCAACCTTCTTTTGTTCCGGTGGAAATGGTTTGTCGTAGGTCTCTTCAAATTTCGCAGTCTGAAATGGACCGATCATCGACCAGCGGGAAAGAGCGATTTGTTCACGAATAACTTTGGCTTCCCACTTCGCCTGCGCCGCGGCCAATGCGGGGGTTGGGGTGGTGAGGGTTTTCTTGATTTCGGCAATCGTTGCCGTCACGGATGACAACGATGGATCGACCTGGGCGCTGTCCCCCTGGTAGTCGGCCAGGTCCTTGTTACCACGCTGGGGATTATTTCGGGGTACCCAGGCTCGTCCGGTCGCATCTGATGTGAGGAGTTTATCCCCTTCTTCACCTTTTAGGACATCAATGAGTTGGAGAATCTTTTTTCGGGCGGCCTCGTCATCGCCGAACTTGTTCTCAAAGCTTCCTCCCCAGTCGGGAAAGAAATCGACGACAGTCCCTTCGTAGAGCGTACCTTGGTCGCTGCCGAATTCTCGTTTGAACAGTTGCTTGCGAACCGTTTCGACATGAGAATAAATCCCCAGGTTCTCGCCGTTGACTGTAATCTTGGCCAGTGCACAGCGGGGAGCCGGTGAACCGGCGGCATTAAAGAAGGCATAAGCCATAAACTGGCTCATGTGGCTGATATCCTGCTTGTTATTGTTAAACGTCAAGTTTGCCAAGCCGCCGACATTCGCCCCCTCGTCAACATGATTGAGCTTGATTTTGAGCGACGGTCGAGTCGAGCTTTGTGATCCGATAAATCCTTTTTTGCGAAGGCCCACGGTCGGGAATTTCGCCCCGTCAATCGTGACCTCGGCGTTGACATACGTATAAGGACCGTCAATTGGTTCGAATTGACGGTTTGGCGCCAGTGCCGTCCTGATGTTTCGGGACTGCATTCGAATGGTGTCCCAATCCTTTTGTTCAACGGTGATTTGAACATCCAGGACATGATCGCGTGGGAAAAGATCCTCTAAGGTCACCTCAGTACTAGTGGCCCGCTTGTCGCTCGCTTCCGTTTGTACGGCTTTGGGGGCAGTTTCTTTTTTGCATCCGACGGAGACGATAGACCATGTTGACAACACTACGACGAGTAGTCTCAGAAACCCGGTTGGTCCGGAAGGGCGTTGCGCCAGCCTAATAGACCCACATCGGCTAGGCAGAGTTTTGGTTCGTTTCATCATGATGTTATTCATTCCTCTGAATGTCTAAGACATTTCCCAACTGCCAATGGACATTTCGTCTGTCGGCAATCAGACTTTCGCTACATCGCATTTGTCGCTGGGTCGACAACCGACATTTTGTATTCCCAATTGTCCGTATCATCGCCATGCTTCATTTTGTCGCAATCACGGCTGCTTTTGGTGATTCATCGATTGTAGGGGGAAATTACGACGATTGCAGCCATGTCGGAAAGTCAAATCTTTTAGTTATTTCTAAATTGAAACAGAAGTTTCGGGCTTTTCGGGCCGCTCATTGATTCTTCACGGTCACCGGCGAAGCTGCTTTGCAGGCCGTCTCCGCAACATGGTTGATCAGGGAACTGCTGACTTCATCCGCTCGAAAAGTAGGCGAGTTTCAATCAGTTCGGGAACATCGCACAACAAGATTTCACTCAATGCGACAGAATATCAACCTGCTGGCAGACATCCAACGCTTCCGAGCAAACGATCCGATCGAGAGTGCGGCCACACCTCCGGCTACCTGGTACACCTCAAACTCATTTCATGACCTGGAAAAGAATTCTGTTTTCCAGAACCAATGGCTTTTCGTCGGCCGCCAGGATCAGTTGCAGGTGGCGGGCGATTATTTCAGTGGGACCTTCCTGGGATGGCCCTACGTGGTTGTTCTCGACGACGGAGATGTTCCACAGGCTTTCTACAATGTCTGCTCCCATCACGGAGCATGTGTGGCTTCAGGAGAGGGCACGGCCGAACAATTCGTCTGTCCGTATCACGGTTGGACATACGATCGACAAGGGACACTCATCCGAGCGCCCCAAGCCGGTGCACTTCAATCCCTGAAACAACGCAACCTGGACCTGAAGCCGATCCCGGTCAGCCAGTGGGGTCCGTTCATTGCCCTGCATTTTGGTACTCCCTCATCCTCGCTGGAAACGGACGTCGCGGGTTTGCTGGACACCTTCGTTGCCCATCCATTTGAAAACATCCAGTTTGTGCGGCGGGTCACTTACCAAGTCGACTGCAACTGGAAAGTATTCGTGGACAACTACCTGGATGGCGGCTACCACGTGGCGCACGTGCACCCTGAATTGACCGGCCAACTGGATATCTCGTCCTACAACCGCACCCTGGGCGAACGGTGGTCAATGCAATCCTGTGCGGCCACCTCAGGCAACAGCAGCGATTCGTCAGGGGACTCTGCCCATCGCGTCGGCCAACACGCGGACTACGCGTGGATTTACCCCAATTTCATGATCAATCGGTACGGCCCCTGGATGGACACGAACACCGTCATCCCTCTGTCCTTTGACTGTTGCCTCGTCATTTTCGATTACTACCACGAAGGCCCCCTCGAGACCGGTTTCCTGGAACAATCACTGGTCGCGTCTGACCAAGTTCAGCAGGAAGATATCGAGATCTGCAACCGAGTCCAGGCGGGTCTCGACTCAGGGGTTTACGACCAGGGTGTGTACGCTCCCGGATTCGAAGCACCGATGCTGCATTTTCATCGACTTCTGCATGCCGACTTCCAGTCGCAATAGCACTCTCACCGGCCGCCCGCGGTGACAACATCCCGCCTTACGGAACGCGCAAGTGATCCAGGCCTGCGAGCGAGATGGTGGTCACATCAAGGAACGGCCCGTCACGCCCGGCGACCTGGCGGCCACGATTTATCACACATGGATGTCTCGCTGGACGCCACGTATCACCGGGGCGGGGTTCGCCGTAGTGGGACGGACCGCTGGCCAGCCTGGCTCGATGTTTCGTTGGGCCGCTGCTGGCAACCTGCCTCACTCAGACTGCGACAGCGGTCGGTCGAAGCGGCTGCCGTCGGCGAACTGGATGTCGAGATGCTTGGAGTTGAGCCGGAAGCCGCTGATCTGCTCAACCAGCCCGATAGCCAGTCCACGGGCAGATTCGTCTTCTTCAGAACCCACCGCCCTGGCCCACCGCTGATCGACGGTGTGGCAGAAGCAGAGACGGGTGCCGTCAACCAGCGTGAGAACCGCCTCGGAGAACGTCGTGTTGACTTCCGAACTGGTGAGTTGTCGGACGAGTTGATCAGCGGTGTTCATTGGTGAGGCCGCGAGTTGTGAGCCAGTTCATGGTCTCCGAGTTTCGCGTCTGGGAACTCACGTGGCCAGTGTCCGTCGCCGTCAAACAGAAAGTTGTGACGCTGACGATGTTCTGCGAAAGACAAAACCGATCAAGCAGGTGCGTGTTCTGGTAAAAGTTGTCGAGCAATCCTTCTATGCTATGCTCTTGCAGCGGCTGTTGCAGCGGCAGCGGCAGCGGCTGCGGGGCGGTAAGTTGGACAGCCGTGTCGCGAAGCTGAAGTTACAGGACCATGGGGTTCCAATCTGGTATCGCTCGGTTCGGCTACGGACGATTCCAGGGCCAAGAAGCTGGCGAGCGAGAACATCCGGCCACAGGAAATCACTCCGAAGGATCGAGCTGCGGAGTTGAAGAAGCTGAAGGGGATCCTCGACAGGAGAAACACCGCGGCTCGGAAAACCAAAACAGTGAAGCACCAGGAGGAGACGGCGCCGTGATTGGTTGGCTGGGTTGGGGCACTGGGGACTCCGTTTCTGAGCCTGGGGAGATATGATGCGAGTTCTGATTCCGTTGCTGCTTGTCGTGGGGTTGACTGGTTACCCTGCCGACCAACCTTCGTTTACACTCAAGGAAAACCCGGCCCTCGCCGTGCGTGGGCATGTCCATCTGGACGCAAAGCCGGTCGTCAGCGGCGTCGATGACAAGGCGGTAACCCTCGGAAATACTGAGCCGGCCGCAGAAGCCCCCAGCCCGACAGCGAGGGCTTCCGGAAAGAAACGCTGGCTCAGCCAGGCCGGTTTCGGACTGATGTTTCACTACGAAGTGTTTTCGAATCACACCTCGGCGTCCTACAACAAGGTCATCGAGTCCTTCAAGGTGATCCCATTTGCCGATGCGGTCGAAAGCACGAAAGCACGCTACGTGATCTTCACCGTCGGTCAGCATTGGGGAAAATACTGTGCGCCAAACGCCACATATGAACGCTTACTGGGCGTTAGAGCAGGGGCCTGGACTTCGAGACGCGACCTGATTATGGAGATCGGCAAGGAACTCAAGCGACGAGACATCAGGCTCATTCTCTACATGACAGCCCGCGCACCCATGCGGCACTACAAGATCATCAAGGCGATGGGCGATGCCCTTCCCACCATCAACGGCAAGCCAGCCGGCCCCGGCGTCAACACGATGTCTCACCCCCGAAAGGTGAAGGGATTCAGACGCAGTGAGAACCAGGCTCCGCCCCCGACCTTCCTCAAGAACTGGGGGAGCGTATGTGGCGAATGGTCCACTCGCTATGGCAGCCTGGTCTCCGGATGGTGGTTTGATGGTTACAAGATGGAGATGAAGAACGCCTACCAGGGGCTGAAACAACACGAGTACAACATCGACACCTGGGTCACGGCGGTACGTTCGGGCAATCCGGATACCGAGTTGGCATTCAACGCTGGCGCACATCCGATTCTTTCGCTGTGCACCCGCGGCAGACTCTGTCCCCACCAGACTTTCACGGCGGGGGAAAACCACGGCTTCCACCAACGAACCAAGAAAGGGACTGGGAAACTCCTGACTCCTCGGAACTTCCCTGCACCCGATGGGGTCATCTGGCATCTCCTGTTACCTCTCAGCAAGGGCTGGGGGGCAGGTGTGACATCCCGATTTGATGTGGACACGCTGAAGGACCGGATTGGCCTCATCAATAACCAGGGCGGCGTTGTCACACTGGACGTCCCGGTCTCGTCCGACGGGAAGATTCCTCGCGGAATCCTGGAGGTTCTGCAGAAAGCGGGCCCGGAAATCCAGACGCCCAAGGATCGAAGGTCACGTCCGCCCGAGAAAAGACTGTAAAACCAATCTCGCTGACAAGATGCCTGGGAAGGTAAACACCCTTCCGGCCAGGATCTACCGGTATTTTACAACTAACACTTTAAACGAACCAATAATAATTCAAGCAGGACACTAACTCCCCATGATTCGCACTCCTCTATTACCCACTATCCTTCTCGTCGTAGTACCGCTGTGCTCTCAAGCTGCAGACCGACCAAACATACTCTGGATCACCAGTGAGGATAACGGCATCTCCTGGGTGAGTTGTTACGGCAGTAAGAATGCAAAGACGCCCAACATCGACCGCCTCGCAAAGGAAGGCTTCCGCTACACCCATTGTTTCGACAATGCGGCAGTCTGCGCTCCGACCCGCGCCACCTGGATCACGGGACACTATGCAATCTCGATTGGAACTCAGCCGATGCGCAGTCGCTACCTGATTCCGCATGACAGAATCCCCTACTACCCCGACCTACTGCGGACAGCAGGCTACCATGTCGCCAACAGAGGTAAGACGGATTACAACATTGGGGGTCGTGATGACCGGGGGGTCTGGAGAATCGATGGCAAAGTTCCCAGACGCCAACCCGAACAAAAGTTCTTTCAGATTCGCAACATTAACGACAGCCACGAGAGCCGGGCCTTCCCCAAGAAGGACGTACAGGTGAAGACCGACCCGGCCAGGATGGTCCTGCACTCCTACCATCCCGATCTTCCGGAGATGCGGATGACCTATGCCACCTACACCGATGCCGTTCAGAGGATGGATGCCAAGGTGGGAGCAATCCTCTCGCAACTTAAGGAAGACGGACACGAGGAAGATACAATTGTCGTCTACTGCTCCGACCACGGCGGTGTTCTGCCTCGCAGCAAGCGATTCCTCTATTCGAGTGGGATCCACTGCCCACTCATCGTTCGGATTCCTGAAAAATGGAAACACTTCTGGCCGGCACAAAAGCCGGGAATGACGGTGGACCGCATCGTGAGCTTTGTCGACATGCCCAAGACCTTCCTGAGCCTTGCCGGTGCCAAAGTCCCCAGGAGCTACCAGGGCAGAATCTTCCTGGGAGACGGAATCGAGGAGGCCCCCAAGTACCATCTGAGCTTCCGGGAACGGGCCGACAATTGCGCCGATATGGTCCGTGGAATGCGGGACCACCGCTACGCCTATATCAGGAACTACATGCCCTGGGCCCCCAACGGACAGCGTCTCGATTACATGTGGACCATGGCCGGAACACGGGCGTGGGAGAAACACTACCAGGAAGGCAAGTGCGACGAAGTGACCGGTCGATTTTTCAAACCAAGACCGTCCGACGAGTTCTACGACACGGTGACAGACTTCGACAACGTCAACAACTTGATAGACGATCCCGGGCACAAGGCCAGGATTGCGGAGTTGAAGCAGGCCATGCGCAAGAAGCAATTGGAACTGTTCGATTCCGGACTTCTCCCTGAAAACATGCGACTGCGCCGTGCCCAGGACAATGGGATGACTATCTACGAAATGGTTCGGGATCCCAAATTGTATCCCCTAAAGAAGTACCTGGACTTCTCAGACGTGGCCCTGTCACGGGATCCAGACAATCTCGACCGATTGCTCAAGGCAATGAAGGATCCGGACGAAGGTATTCGCTACTGGGCCACCTGCGGGCTGTTTCTCCTCAAAGACGAGGCCAGGCCTACGGTCAAGACCCTGGAGAATGCACTCGCTGACGAATGCACCGAGGTGCAGATGATGGCAGCCTGGGCAATGCACCGGCTTGGTTTTGAATCAAAAGCGAAGGCGACTCTGGCCACGGTGGAAAAGGTGGCCAGGAAGGACAAGCCCCTCTTCGAATCCGTACACCGATGGATGAACGCCATCCATCCGACAAATGGCGGGAAATGAATTGGAATATGAAACAACTACTCTCCATCAGTATTCTATTCATTGCCCCACTCCTTACGGCAGCAGATTCCCTGCCATTGCGACGGCGTTGACCTGTTTCCGTTTCTGAACGGCGAGCGCAACGGTGATGCGTTTCAATAATCTGTTCTGGCTCAACAATCAAACCCAATGACGCCGTCCGCTGGCACCTGGTCGCAGTCCGCTGGCGTGACTGGCGGCTCTACGAAGGATTGGTGATCCGCCAGGAATGCGATCCTGCACAGGGAACTTTGCCAGTATTGGTTTATTCATCGACGGGCCTTCATTGCCACACCAGGCCCACTGTGAGCCATCAGGAGCGGACCGGTGGTGCTTTTTTGAGTATGGATCTCTCGATTGAAGCCACTGCCTGCCAACTCTGCTGTAGACTACTCCAGTATCACGACCCCGCGACCACGAAACGAACCACCTGGTTCCGGCGACTGAGCACCGACAAGCACAAGACCGTGGATAACAACGGCTTGAAATGGACAATGTTGTGGTGCGTCAGTTGTCACGATCACCGTAAAGGAAATACCCTGTCGCGGTGGGAACGTCACAGCCGACTACAGACTCTGTCAAATCAACTTCAGCTCTCCAGTTTCCGCAGATTCAGAAAGGCCATTTCATGCCGATGCCATTCCGGACTCGTTGTTTGCCCACCGGTGTGTGTGCCCTTCTCTTGCTTGTGGCAGCTGTTGACCTGCCCTCTGCCGTAAAGTTGACAGTTGAACCGGATCGAAAGACATCCCTGTATGCCGTGGGAGAAACAGCCACCTTCACCGTACGTGTCACCGACGATGGCCGACCGGTTTCTACGGGTTCCTTGTCGTACATCGTGAACAACTTCCTGGACATCCTCGTCCCGCGTTCTCAACTCGAGTTGTCCGCAAAAGGAACGACCATCCCGTTCAAGTCAACAAAAGCCCAATTCCTCAGTTGTGTGGTGACCTATTCACCGGCCACGGGCAAACCAGTCACCGCAGCGAGCTCGGTTGGATTCTCGGCACTCAAGATCAAACCTGGCCTGCCGGTCCCTGACGATTTTGACCAGTTCTGGAAAGCCCAGAAAGAATCCCTGGCCCGTGAAAAGATGCAGGTTGAAATGACTCCGGTCACCTCGACTGACCCGCAGGTCGAGAGCTTTGATCTCCAGGTTTCCTGTTTGGGAGATGCTCCCGTTTCGGGATACTATTCGCGACCACTACGCTCCAGCGAAAAGAAACACCCCGCCATTCTCTGGGTTCACGGAGCTGGTGTTCGAGGTTCGTCCCTGGGCAATTCCGTCAACGGCGCACGCGAGGGAATGTTGTCACTGGACATCAATGCACACGGACTTCCCAACGGAAAACCCAAGGAGTTCTATGCCAAGCAGGCCCGGGGACCATTGGCCAATTATCGCCACGCCGGACGAGAGTCCCGGGACACGATCTATTTCCGAGGAATGTACCTGCGGATTGTCAGGGCCATTGATTTCCTGGCCGCTCAACCGCAATGGGACGGACGGAACGTGATTGTGATCGGCCATAGCCAGGGTGGCGGACAGGCCCTGGCTGCCGGCGGGATTGATCAACGTGTCACGGCAATTGCCACGGGTGTTCCCGCCTTGTGTGACCATGGCGGTCGTGAGACCGGGCAAATAAACGGTTGGCCGAAGATCGTCCCCTATGACGGCAACGGACAACCCAACAAAAAGGTGCTCCAGGCATCCCGGTACATTGACGCGGTGAACTTCGCCAGTCGCTGCAAGGCGAAGGCCATCATGAGCGTTGGTTTTGCTGACTCAGTTTGCCCGCCCTCGAGTTGCTACGCCGCTTTCAATCTGTTGCAGGGCGAGAAGACCATCATCAATGAACCCAAGATGGGCCACGCTGCACCAGCACACATCAAGAAGGCCTTCCTTGAGTTCGCGAAACGTTCGGTGAAGTAACTCCAGCACCACGGTCGACGCCGACTGGAATTGGCCGCGGCGATCTTCACCTGTCCCCTCACCACAGTTATTGAGCCAGTCGATGAAATGTGTGCTGCGGCTAGTGATCCTGTGCGCTCTGTCTGCGACCGGCACAGCCACCGAACCGGAATGGAACCAGTTTCGCGGCGGTCACGGTGACGGCACATCGACGGCAACTGGCATTCCCACGACGTGGAGTGAAACGAGCAACGTCGCCTGGAAAACGGCAATCTGGGGCAAGGCCTGGTCGTCTCCAGTGACATGGAAGAATCGGATCTGGCTGACGACGGCGACCGTGGATGGACACCGCCTGGCCGTGATCTGCCTGGACCGAAACACCGGAACAGTCCTTCACGACAAGACCGTCTTCAAGCCGGTGAAACCGCAGTACTCTCACCCGTTCAACAGCTACGCATCATCGACGCCGTGGGTTGAAGACGGACGGGTCTACATCCACTACGGCAGCCTCGGAACCGCCTGCCTCGATTCCGACACGTGCGAGGTCATCTGGAAACGAAATGACCTGCCATGTGATCATTTCCGGGGCCCCGCTTCCAGTGTCTCGATCCACGGCAACCTGCTGTTTCTGCCGTTCGACGGCTCGGACCTCCAATACGTCGTCGCGCTCGACAAGCAGACCGGAAAGACTCTCTGGCGAACCGATCGCAACGTTGACTTCGGCGGAAAGGGTGGCGCCCACAGAAAGGCCTTTGGCACTGCTCGCGTGATCATCCACCGGGGACGTACACAGGTCGTCGTTCCCGGCGCGATGGCCACAATGTCCTACGATCCCACCAGCGGCAAGGAACTCTGGCGAGTCATCCACGGCGGAGCCAACGCCAGTTGTCCACCGTTGTTTCAAAATGGCGTGCTCTATTTCAACAGCGGCGATGTGTCCAATAAACTCCTGGCCGTCCGACCCGATGGCCACGGCGACGTCACGAACACCCACGTCAACTGGTCAACGATGCGAGGTGTTCCATCTCGGCCGTCGGTGCTGCTCGTCGATCAGTCTATCTACATGGTCAACAACACCGGAGTCGCTTCCTGCGTGGACATCGCGACCGGCGAAACCCGCTGGACCACCAGGCTCACTGGCAAGTACTCTGCTTCGCCGATTCTTGTCGGCGATAGGATTTTCTGTCTCGAGGAGGAACGGGGCATCTGCCACGTCTTTACTGCCAACCCACGCGGCTATCGTCGCGTGGCCACCAACACGCTCGACGGCAGCTTCATGGCTTCGCCAGCCGTCTCTGGCCGGCTGCTGATCCTGCGCAGCAGAACACACCTCTACGGGATAGCCGAACAAGTTCTGTGTGGTATGTCTCGGTGACCACTTGCCGCCCACGACCACCCAGGATCTTCAACGACGACGTCGGCATGATCCTGTTAGGACTCAACCCGCCGGTTCACACCCCGACGGAATCCTGATACGAATTCAGCTCGATCTTCGGCGTGTCGGCCACGTTGACCCACACGTGAACGTGCGGGTTGCCGCGGAAGTACCAGACGAACGAGGGGCCTTCCAGACGCCAGTTATCCCACAGACCGTCGGTGCCGAGGTCGCCCTCTTTATAGAACGCCAGATGGCAGGCATCGAGACCGCCCTGAGTCTTCAGGCAGCGAGTCACCTCGTCACGGTCGGACTGGCGAAAGGGCTCCAGTAGCAGTTTCAAAACCGACTGCATGTGTTCTTTCTGGTCCGCCGACATTTCGGTCACAGGGATTCCGTGGAACCTGCCCTTCGGGCCGCGGAACCCGACCAACTCTTCGGTGGGCATGCCCCTGGTCACCAACGCCTGCAAGCGTTGTTTGCCGTTGAACATGTCGTACAACCTGTTCGCCGCCAACGCCTGGTGCCAGAAGACGTTTCTGGGATGATTGGGCTTTTCGAAGATGGCTTCGCCTTCGTGCGCGTAGAGAATCGGGCCGCCGAAGGCGACGTGGTCGGCGCTGTTGCCGTCACAACGCAACGTCATGTGGCGTGAGGCCAGCACGAATTCGAACTGGTTCGTCCCCGGTTGACCGAAGACGGCGATCGACTGCTGTCGGCCAAAACCGCCGACGTCGTCCTTGAGCTGTTGATCCCACCGCTTCCTCCAGCCCGGATGTGTCATACCGTCGAAGATGCCGCGAATCAACGATTGCTGCTCGGCGCTGAAGAAGCCACTTTTGATCGACGGTTTCGTGATCTTCCAGTTGTTCTCGATCCGCGTCCTCAGCAGTCCGCGTGCCGGATCGACGTAATTCCAGTCGAAGCAGACCGCCTGTTTCTGTTTCTCGCTGAAGGTGTCATACAGAGTCTTGACCAGCGTCTCGGGCGTCTTCACCTTCAGGATGCCGGCGGCCGCGGTCTCTCTCGCCAGCAGCGGAATGCCCGCAGCGGTCAGGGCCAGCGTCCCTGCCTGTTTCAAAAATTCACGACGGTGCCCTGGAGCGTGATCGGTCGAATGCCTGGAGCTGCCGTTGATTTCGGATGCCATCGTTCGATCTCCGCAGGTTGAGGGGGATTGTCACGAAATCACGATCGGCATGGTAGCACCGCCGCTCCCGTCCTGTTCCCCTGTAGCCCTTGCTTGAGTTGAATTTGAAGCGGCGACTTGTGCGGCGGCGGTTCCCGGCCCGCCAGCTAGCGGATGTACCCGTCCAGCCAACCCCGGGAACCCTGCGGTGGCACCTTGTCAGCCACGTCGGTCCCTGTCGCCAGGGTGAAAGCGACCGCGAACGGGAATCTGCCCTTGGGTGCCCCGGCAGTGTACCGGCCGTGACCCCAGAACAGGCCCTTGACGACGACGTCGAAACGGGTCACCCGGCCGTCCTTGCTTTCGACAAAGCCCCGGAGATCGGCTTGATAGCCGCGATCACCGGACGCCGTCTGCAAATGGAGAGTCCCACGCAACTGCCCGCCCTTGAGGCTGACGTCGAAACTGCGGATCTCCTCCGGCTTCCACATCGGAGGCTCGCCGCGGGTGTTGTCAATCAGATGGAACCGTGCGAGACGCTGCTTCAGGCTCTCCTGGAGTCGTCCACCAACCAGCGATTGATGCTCATCGCGGCGCACCCACAGGTTGTCGCGGCCCAGAGACTGCTGGAACATCAGCCGCCACTTGTCGTCGGTCTCCGCATAACCACCCAGCACCTTCGACGTTACGCGAATGACAAGTCCACCCTCGGGTGGAATCCGAACGTACTTCGCATCGGGCTTGCCGCGGGTAATCGGCCGAACATTCACAGGACGAAAGTCGACCAGCGCCTGATGCAACATCCGCTGCACCCGATCGGAGCCGCGGTTGTTGTTGAAGCCCAGAAAGCGTCCGTCGGCCGTTGCCACGTAGAGCCCCTGCGTCGTGCCTCGACCGACTTTCCTCGGCCCCTGGTTGGCAATCTTCTGATAGAAACGCCCCTCGGCATCCTGCTGCCGGCGCTGGTAGGCCTGGTCGATGGCGACGGGGATGAACTTTGTCTTCAGGAGCTTGACAACCCTGGGATCGCTGAACGTCGACGCACGGTCGAGCACGCCGTTGTTTCACGTGCAGCCCAGCGGATGACCGTCCATGGCCCAGACAAATATCGGCTTTTTGTCGCGAGCAGCAACTCGCTGAGCCTCCAGCAGTGACACCTTCCAGGGAATCGTGCGCCAGACCTCATCCTGCCGTGGCTGAAGTTGCCGATGCAACACGCGGAATTCCGAAACGGGCAGCGAGTCCGCAGCAAACACGGCGAAGACCAGCAGCATCAGTTTCATGGCATGGCACCTGTGCGAAGGACGACCGGCTGCGTTTGAATCCCCACGATACCGACGTGTGCCGGCGGAAGGCAACAGGGCCACATCACCGAATTGCCATTCAGCGATGTCCCCTCGGGATGATGCCCTGCAGTTGGCCCGCAACAGCGACATCCTTGGTGATTCCGTTCACCGCAGTGGTCACTGGAAGCTGTCATTTGCGAGCCGGTCCCGGACTCTTGCCGCGAATCTCGGCCTGGAATTCGAGCTCCTGCTGTCTTTCAAGTACGCCCCGGATCCGGAAGCAGATCTGTTCCAGTTTCTCGGAGAGGTCCTTTGTCCCCGCGGGATCGTCCTCGTGGTTGAACAGCCGATACGTCGTCGTCTTACCATAGGTCACGACGAGTTTCCAAATGCCTTGTCGGACCTCGACCCGCTTCCCGGATCGGGCCAAAGAATGAAAGGTATCTCCGTTGGCATTCCCGGTCAGCAACGGCCAGGTCGTGGGACCGGAAAACCCGGCTTCGTCGTTCTTCTCTGGCCCCCTGAGCACGTTGTCTACACCCGCATCCGCAACGCCGTCCACGCTGGCGGCGCTGTCCTTGGGATTGCTGGAAATGGCCGTGTTGCCATGCACGCGAGCCGGATCCGGTGGTTTCCGCACGATGATCGATGGACCCTCGAAAGAGCGGGTGACATTGCCGAGTGCCGTAACATGTGAGCCACTGGCATTGACGGCATTTCGGTAACCCTCGACATGATTGCCGGACGCAGTGACATGCGAGCCTTTCCAGACCCAGATCGCTGAACCCTGGCCAAGACCTTTCCCGTAAAAACGGTTTCCGATGACCTGGACGTTTCCCTGGACCAGTACACCCGCCACGCCGCCGCCGCTGATGCTGTTGTACGAAACGACACCCCGTGATCCTCCCTTGACTGCCACCAACGGCGGGGCGCCCCCGCCGGTCCGCAACAGCGTGTTTCCGTGAATCAACCCCGTCGCGCCATCGGGAAGACCGACCGCCACGAGTCGGTTCTCCAGACATCGGTTGCCGATGATCACGGCAGTCGTCTGCTTGTCGCGGACCCCGATGCCCGCCATCAGGTTCTCGCGAGCCTCGTTATCGACAATCACCGGTCTTGCCCCTCGCCGGTTCCCGAATCCGGCCATCCGGTTCTTGAAGGACCGGTTGCCGCGAATGACCGGTGCCGCTCCCTCACGGGATCCGACACCAGCCATCTGGTTGTCATGGCAGTCGTTATCGACGATCACCGGCTTAGCACCCAGCCTCGACCCGATGCCTGCCATCTCGTTGTGATGGCAGCGATTGCCACGAATCACGGCGACTGCGTCCTGCTGCGTTCCGATTCCCGCCATCAGATTCTCGAAACACTCATTGTCCTCGATCACGGGCCGCGCCCCTTCACGCGCCCCGATGCCGGCCATCTGGTTCCGGTAGCAACGGTTCCCTCGGATGACCGGTGCCGCACCGAGCCGTGAGCCGATGCCTGCCATCTCGTTCTCGTAGCACTCGTTCCCCTCGATCACCGCCCGTGCGCCATCACGTGAGCCGATACCGGCCATCCGGTTCTTGAAACAGCGATTGCGACGGATGATCGGCCGCGCCCGGTCCCGGTTGCCGATTCCTGCCATCTGGTTCCCGTAGCAGGTGTTGTCCTCGACAATCGGCTGCGTTGACTCGCCGCTTCGAATCCCGATTCCGGCCCGGCGGTTGGCGTAGCACTTGTTTCCACGCACGACCGGAGACGAGCCCTCGCTGATTCCGATTCCCGCCCGGACGTTGCCGTGGCAGGTGTTGCCAATCACCAGTGGACTGGCATCGTTGTGACCGATTCCGGCATAGAAATTCTCGAAACAGACGTTGCCCTCGATGACCGCCGCTGACTTCTTCATCGAACCGATCCCGCCGCCCATGTTGCGATAGGTGACGTTCCTGAGAACATGAGGCGACACCCGTTTGCCCTCAGCACCGGTGATCGCAATTCCCGTGTAACCAACGTGATGAACGATGTTGTCCCTGACCGTGCAACGTGTGATTCCCACAACAGCAATCCCGGCTGTTCCAGCTACGCCGATATGCTCGTGAGATTGCTCCTCACCCAGTGTCGCGTGGTGCTTTTTCCAGAGAGCGTCGTCGTACTTGCCGACACCGGTGACCGTGAATCCATCCAGGGTCGAATCCTCGGCCATGACGACCCCGGCTCCCGAAGCCTTCTCGAAGTTGCCGTCGATAATCGTCGTCTCGGCACGCTTCAAGCCACGCGTTCCCCCAGCATCATCTCCCGCACTCTTGAGCGCGACCCCCGTTTTCATGCGAATGCGTTCGCGGTAGGTCCCGGGGCCGACGATGATACTGTCACCCGGCATGGCTGCGTTGACAGCGGCCTGGATCGTCCGGTGATCCTCCGGCACCCGGATCGTAGCGGCCAACACCGAATTGCTGACCAGGGCCACGTACAGGAACGACGGAATGATGAAGAGAGGTTTCAGCAGACTCATTTCCTGGATTCCTCGTTGCACTACAGGTGACGGCACGCAGTTTGACAAGCCGTGAATCAGCACTGCATGAGTCACACGGTACCACAACGGCACCCCCCAATTCCCGCCCCGCCCCTGCCCCCGCCCCACAAAAGCCCAATGTGGATGCACTTCGGCTGCATCTCGGACGTCGCGGAATCCACTTGCAGTGATCCGGGAACACGGGTTAAAGGCAGATCACATCCACCTGTTTGCGAATCGGCCACGGCCCCTTCAGCCGCTCGGCGGTGCGGGTTTCACCCGGTCATCCCAATCTACTGTCTTGGAAACCTCTTCTAGGGACCGGACGACTCGCGTTCATCTGCCAACAGGCTGGAATGAGTGCCACGCCCGATTAGACTGTGGAACCTCCCTTGAAGGCGGGTTCTTGGTCCGCGAACAATACTAGGCAAGCGTCACACAAACTCCGCGCAAGAGGAATGCTCGATGAGACGAAGCATAGCCGGGACCTTCATTGGGGCCATTGTACTGGCGTCGCTGTTGGCGACCTCCGCGGAGGCCGAATTTCGTCGTCCCAATGTCGTGTTCTTTCTGGTCGATGACCTGGGCTGGCGTGACCTGGGATGTTACGGCAGCAGTTTCTACGAGACGCCGAACATCGATCGCTTTGCAAAACAGGGCGTTCGGTTCACGCAGGCGTATGCGGCTTGCCACGTCTGTTCGCCGACCCGTGCCAGCATCATGACCGGAAAGTACCCGGCCAGGCTTCAGCTGACCGATTGGTTACCCGGTCGAAGAGAATTCCCTTTTCAGAAGTTGAAGAACGCGAAGATCCACCAACATCTGCCTCACGGCGAAGTCACGATCGCCGAGGCGCTCAAGACACACGGGTACCGAACGGCACACATCGGAAAATGGCACCTGGGAGAAGAACCGTTCGGTCCACGACAGCAGGGATTCGACATCCAGGTGCCGCTATGGAACAAGGGCTGGCCCAAGGCTGGCTACCACGCCCCGTTTCAACTCGATGGCCTCGAGGACGTGGCGGGAGACTACCTCACCGACCGGTTGACCGATGAGGCCGAGAGGTTCATCGAAGCCAGCAAGGACCGGCCCTTCTTCCTTTACCTGGCTCATTTCGCCGTCCACGATCCCATCCACGGACGAAAGGACCTTGTCGGCAAGTACCAGGACAAACTCGATAGGCATCCGCCGTCCAGGGGGCCCGACTTCGTATTGGAAGGCAACCCGGATACTGTGCATCCGTTGTCGAAGAAAGAACTGACCGCCCGCCTGCATGATCCCGTCTGGTCGGGCTTCCGCGTCCTGCCCGATCGCTTTGTCAAGATCAAGCAAAACCAGGACAACGTTCAGTTTGCTGCCATGGTGGAGGCGGTCGATGAGAGCCTTGGCCGGCTGCTCACCAAGCTCAAGGAACTCGATCTCGAAGACAACACAATCGTGATCCTGTTCTCCGACAACGGCGGAATGTCCGCCGGGAACTTCGGGAATCCCAGGCGGGTCATTGCACCCGGTCGCCTGGACCGGGCCTTTTCGACATCCAACCTGCCACTCCGCGGTGCCAAGGGCTGGCTCTACGAGGGCGGAATTCGCGAACCACTGATCGTCAAGTGGCCTCACGAGGGGCAGCAGGGAAAGGTCTGTGATGTGCCGGTGATCAGCACGGACTTCTTTCCGACAATCCTGGAGATGGTCGGCCTGCCGCCGCAGCCGAAGCAGCATGCCGATGGAGTCAGCATCGCGGAGTTAGTCAAGGGGGCCGGGACGCTCAACCGAAAAGCCCTCTTCTGGCACTTTCCGCACTACAGCAATCACGGCATGCAAAGTCCCGGCGGTGCCGTCCGTGCCGGGGACTACAAGCTGCTCGAGTACTTTGAAAACAACACCGTGCAATTGTTCAACCTGAAGGAGGACATCGGCGAGCAGAACGACCTGGCCGAGACCAAGCCGGGGAAGGTCGCCGAATTACAGACGCTGTTGAAGGCTTGGAGGAAGGAGGTCCACGCCCGGATGATGCTGCCCAACCCGCATTACGTTCCCGTGAAACTACGATGAGAACAGGCTGACCACCATTGGAGACGACAACCACACTGCGGGGTTGCTGGTGGAGTGAGATCGTTTAGACCCCAACAGGGCAAGCCGCACAAGAGGGGCTCGATTCGAGGGAGAATCGCTAGTGCCCGCTGACCGAACTGACATCCGACATTGAAGTTCATAGACGGCAGAGTATTTTGACCCAACGGGAGTTGGGTCCACTCAGATCTTTCCGTCCAAACCCATCTGATGATACTTGTGGGTGATCTTGTCCTGGTTTTCCAGAAGCCAGTCAATCGAGGGTTCGTTGTGCATGGCTTTATGAATTGCCTGAGCCATCGCCTTACGGTGGATGTCGAACAACGCTTTGTGGTCAAGGTTGTCGTCGGTAATCACTCCAGGGTTCAACCACACGCTGCAGATGATTCCCAGGTCGTTGACTTGGTCTTTGGGCAGATCACCAGCGCGAACCGCATCCAGCACACCATTGGCGATCGCAGCCTGGACAGTTCCCATCAGAATGTTGGTGTATCGGCTGTTCTTGACCGTCACCTTGCTAACGCACAACGTCACAGGACGAACCTGGATATCGGTATTCAGGATGGCAAACACCTTCGAGTGCCCCATCGATTGATCACCTGTCAAAGTCGCCAGCGCGGTGCCGACTGGTCCATCGAGTTCTCCGATCACCACTTCCGGTTCTGCAGCAGTGAAGGGCGGGCCGCCGGCAACCAGGGCTTCGCCAGTGCGGAAAATGATGCGATCGGACATGGAGATAGAGCTTTCAAGACGGTTTCTGAAAAAGTTACACAGCGATGATTACATGATCATCCAACGGCCGAGCTAACCTACCGGCATGTAATTCGGCATGCAAGCCGATGTCTCCACGCTCCACACCCCGTAGGGTCAAAAACAGTCCGCCGAAGTCCAAACCGCTTTCGGTATTGGGATTGCGACCAAGCAGATTCTCGTATCCCAGCCGCTTGAACTAACTTGATTCAACACGGAAGTTGGTCGTCATCAGTTCTTCCGTGGATGGAGCTTCAATTTTTCGCTATCCCTGCTCGGGGTTCCTGCGAACAGACGACCGCCCGGGTTAACTCGCCAGTGGCGGCGGGCGACTTTTTCGTCGGGCCACACATTGGGCTGATGAGACGGTTGTCGTTGGGCCGGCCGAATAGCTGTCTGGGCGAGTTTGACGAGGCCTTCGTTCACACCTCATCGACCCACTCGTCCCAGTAGACGAAGCTCTCGTCACCGTCACCACCAACCAGCGTGTCGTTGCCGCCGCCGCCCCGGACCGAATCGGTCCCGTCGCCACCATCCAGGCGGTCGTCGTCACGAATGTGGTCGGTGGCGGCCTTGCCATCGTCACCCTGCAGGATGTCGTCGTCGGCCGACCCGAAGAGAATGTCGTTCCCCTCGCCACCGACCAGCGTGTCGTTGCCACTACGGCCGTACAGTTCGTCGTCGCCCGTCCAGCCGCTCAGCCGGTCAGCCTGCGTACCGCCATCGAGGAAGTCGTTGTCGGCACCGCCATTGAGAACATCCGCACCACGCATTCCCTGTAGCGTGTCGTCGCCGTCGCCGCCGGTGATCGAGTCGTCACCCGAACGACCGTTGAGCATGTCGTTGCCCGCTCCGCCCTTCAGCGTGTCGTCACCCCCCACGCCGATGATGGTCACGTCGCCACTGAAGGACGACGCGTCCAGGAGGTTGTTGCCGTTGCCGCCCTTGAGGTAGGCCGTCTCGATGTTTTGCACGCCGTCGCTGCCCAGTCCACCACTCAGGGCGGTGTCCGACAATGTCATGTCGACATTGCCACGTTCGTACAAGCGGTCGGTTCCGTCACCGCCGTCCAGGGAGTCGTTGCCGCTCTCACCGGTCAGGACGTCGTCACCATCGCCTCCGATCAGGTTGTCGTGGCCGATGCCGCCGTTGAGCTTGTCGTTGCCGTCCCCACCGACCAGCGTGTCGTAGTTGCCTCCCTGGCCTCGCAACACATCGTAGGTGTAACCATCGGTGCCCGGATCGATGACCGAGATGCCCCCGATGATCAGGTCGCGACCCGAACCGCCGAAGATTCGGTCGTACCATCCACCACCGGTCAGCGTGTCGTTGCCGCCGGAACCGTTCAGAAACGCACG